>ERZ795053.63-NODE-63-length-115414-cov-9.511230_pt1 | contig 115414 bp, 96 predicted proteins | sample MGYA00375137_ERZ795053 | MGnify/ENA primary metagenome ERZ795053 (study PRJEB30182, sample SAMN05720284) | activated sludge metagenome | isolation source: Anaerobic digester | place: Hong Kong | collected 2014-12-17 ... | reverse complement strand
TGCTGCACTTCAAGAACCTGATCAACCAGCACATCGGCGCCGAGTTCAGCAAGTATCTCCATGCCGAAATCCGCCCCGTCGCCGGCAAAACGCTGGTGGCGGTGGTCTGCGAAAAGGCCAGGGAACCGGCGTTTCTGATCGTCGGCGGCGGCAACGAAGAATTTCACATTCGCAGCGGGCCATCGACCATTAAACTCACTCCTCGACAGATGTTGCAGTATCTCAGCGTGCATTAATCGGTTTTCGATGGAGACAGAGCGTAGGTTGGCAAACTTTTTTTCTTTCTGGATGGATACCCTGCGGCTTACTGCACGATATGTAACTCCAACAAGGGTTTTGAAGAGCGGGCACAACTGATGGAGAAACCTTCAGCTATCCGTCAAGCGGTGAAGATGCACTATGAGCAGCATGTGTATCCGCAATTTCCACTACTGGCATCGGTCAGGGAATGTGACACCTACGCGCTCAATCTCGAATCGCTCTGGGGACGATTTAATGGGGAGCGGTTACTTCCCGCAGATAGTCGTATTTTACTTGCCGGTAGTGGTAGCTTCTCGCCTTATCCCACAGCGGTTGCCAATAGAAAAGCTATCATAACAGCAATGGATCTTTCAAAAGCCAATCTCGACCGAGCAAAATTACATACGTCGCTTCATCTTTGCTTTAACGTGAAATTTGTTGAAGGCGATTTGGTGGATGCGCGGACCATTTTAGGCGATCAGCATTTTCATTTTATCGACTGCTACGGTGTCCTACACCATATTCCAGATGTCGATTCCGCCCTGCGATCGATTCATTCGGTTCTGGAGAAAAATGCTATCGTTAGAATCATGGTTTACAGCACAGGCGCAAGAAGATCCATCCAATCTGTTAGAACAGCCATGAGGATGCTTCAGGTAGGTGAGGTGAAAGCGATCAAGCGCCTATACGGGAAAGCAGCCGACAGCGGTCGTTTTAAGGACTGCATGGATTCGACTTATGAAGCAAGGTTTGACTGGGGGCTTGCGGACATGTTTCTACACCCCTATGCGAAAACCTACAAAATAGATGAGTTGCTAAAGATTCTCCGTGACGCTCGACTGGAGCCAATTCTGTTCATTCATCCCGGTGCCTGTTCCGATATCGGCGAAGAGATCGCAAGACTTAGAAACCTGGAGCTTGCCAACGCGTTATCCACGAACTTCATTTTGTTCGCTGGGCGGGTGGAGGATTCCGAAAATCGCCTTGCATGGAACCGTTACCGGCAAAGCGAAGATACCTTGATTTCATTGAATCCGGTCATAAAGAACTCCCTTTCCTTGCTGCGGCTCAAAACACTGAAACCGGGGCCCAGACTGGGATTTGAAAACCCGCCTCTCGATTTCAAGGCAAAGCGACAGCTTGCCACATTCAAGCAGCCGGTCAGGAAATCGTGCGTGGAATCGATCCGATGGGAAGCGATCGAGCCTTATCTACACGCCATGTTTTTGATCGAAACCACAAGCTGATTGATCAATTTCAGGCTCGGTCCTTCTGGAAGCTGCTGGGTCGGGGTTTTGAGGAAGGTCGATATCCATTGTCCACAAAATCTGATCAGGCCAGAAGATTCATTCTTCGAGAGTCGCTCATAGCAGCACGCCGCCGCTTTGTCCCGCTTTCGCCAGATCCGTATTGGCGAGAAGCGCGGCGGTTTGTGCCAAGGTTTGCCGCGCGTCGGTCGGCAGGTCGCGCCCGATCATGGAATCCGTGGTCGGAATCGTTGCCTCCGCTCGGACGGTCCCAACCCCGAGACGGGATCGAACCTATCCTCGCGGGAAGGCAACTTGATGGCAACCGCTCGATCAGGCAAACGTATCGGCGAACAGGTTGTCGGCCCAATCGAACATCTGCTCGAAATGATCTTGGGTTGGAGCCGGCGCTTCGCCGGACGAGGCCGGTACCGCCTTCATGGTACCGCTGACCGGATCGTAGGCGAACACCGCCGTGAGCCAGGAAGCGGTGTTGGCGGTGATCGGGCTATAACAGGCGGAATTGGTCATGGGTGCGGGGTCCGGCGACTCGCCGGTGAACGCCCGCAGGAGCGCGTCGGCGCAGACCTTGGCCTCGGCGTTGGCGATATGCCCGGATTTGGGCTGGCCGGTGCCCTGCGCGTCGCCGATGATGTGCACCCTCTGAACCAGGGTGGATTCATAGCTCAACGGATTGACCGGCGCCCAGCGACCGCCCGACAGGATTAGTCCGGCGTCGGGGTCGGTGACGATGCTGCCCGCTTTTTGCGGCGGGATCACGTTGAGGACGCTGGCGTTGAATTGGCCCTGATTGGTCATGACGCTTCGATGATCGGAATCGACCGACAGCACCGTCACGTTGGGCATGTATGTCACGATGCCAGCGTAGGTTTGAGTGAACGCCTTGGTGAAGGTATTGACCTCGGCGACGATGCCCGGATTAGCGTCCAGCACGATCACCTTGGAGCCGGGCTTGGTGCGTTTCAGGTAGTCGGCGACCAGGCAGGCGCGCTCGTAAGGCCCCGGCGGGCAGCGGTAGGGCGCCGGCGGAATGGTCATTACGAAGGTGCCACCCGCCCGCATGGCAGCGAGTTGCTCCTTGAGCAACATGGTTTGCGGTCCCGCTTGCCAGGCATGAGGAACCTTGGTGGAGTCGAGGCCAGGAATAGTGTCGAAGTCGATGCCGGGCGCCAGAATCAGGCGTTCGCAATCGAGCCTCTGGCCGCTGGACAACTGCACGTATGGATTGCCGCCGCCGCCGATACTTTCCACTTGGCCCTGCACGAAACCGACGCCGTACCGATTGCCGAGCGCTGTATAGTCGAAGGTAATGTTCCGCAGATCAAGTGAACCGTTCAGGACCAGGTTGCTCAAGATGCACGATGCGTGAGCGAGATTGGCGTCCACCAGTGTCACCGCGACGCTGCCACCGCTCCAGAGGCGCAAATATTTGGCCGCCGTGGCGCCGGCGAAACCACCCCCTACCACGACCACCCGGGCGACCGTTCCAGTTTGCGCCCGCAACAGACCGGGGGTGGCCGCCAATAAAGTGGACGCACCCATCAATTTCAATAAATGGCGACGAGAGATCGCGTTCATAGTTTTCTCCTCTTCTCCGATCGTTTAATTCGGGAATCTCGGATGACCGATGCTTCGAATCTCAGTCGTCTTCGTATGTGCTATCCCGGTTGCGATCTCGGTCGCCGCCGCCGCCGCCGCCGCCGCCGCCGCCGCTGTTGCTACCCCCACCGCTTAATGTGGCGTAATACTGGGCGATCAACCACAACTGCGCATCGCTGTAGCCCTTCGCCTGGCGATGCATGATGTCGCTTGCGTCGTTGCTGTTTTTCATCTCCAGCATCTCTCCGTACAGCTCTCGGGCGCTTTCTCCCGCCAAGCTTTCCATATCACCGACCGCTCTGCCGTTGGTGCCATGACACTGAGCGCACTGAGAAGCTAGAAGGTGACCCGCTGGGGATTGGGCTTGCACTGTGGCAAGCGGTGAAATCAGCATAAAGCAGCACGGAATGACCAGCATTAAGCGTGAAGTCATTGGTTTTACCTCAATGAAATCAAGTTATTATCTGGCTGTTCGGTCGCTCCACACCTCCGGATCGAACCCACAACCGTTTGCGCATCGCGAAAAAAACGTGCGAACGCCCCGACATGGTGCAACGCAAACCTTAATTCGGGCTGAATACTGCTCGGTAGTGGCTCCAAACCGGAAGATTCGGATTGGTGAAATTCATTGCATCAGCAATGAGGCGGTTTCTGCCGCCTCACAGCTGTTTCGCGCCAACGCGGTTCAAAAGATGTCGTCCGCAAGCGAAGCCTGCGGATCGAGGATTGGTGAAGGATTTGCGGGGGCGCTTCATGGCCCCCCTATCATCATGCGGGCAGCGACAACAGTTCGCGTAATCCCCCGAGCGGGATTTCGACCCAGTCGGGACGGTTGTCCAGTTCGTAGCGAAGTTCGTAGCAGGCCTTTTCCAGTGTGAATAGCTCGATCAGCACCCTGACTTGATCGGGATCGGCGGGATACCCTGGACTGTCGCCGGCAGCCGCGACGTATCCATCCAGAAATGCAGTCCGACTTTTCTGTTCCCAGTCGATCATGTGTGGAATCAGTACCGCCCGATCCCAGATGCCATCGGCAGTGGCCGAACGCAGGGCGGCATGAGCGGCGTAGTTGAACGAACGCATCATGCCGACCACGTCCCGCAGCGGCGAATGCTTGGCGCGTCGCTCCGCCAGCGATCGCGAGGGTTCACCCTCGAAATCGATGATGATCACATCGTCCTTGGCGACCAGCACTTGGCCGAGATGATAATCCCCGTGGTAGCGGGTCTTCATGGCATGGGGGGTTAGCGCCTCGATTTGCGCGGCCCGCGTTGCCGCCGTGCCCCGGGATTCCAGTACTTGCATGGCCAGCGAGGCATAACGGCCCGCACGCGGTACGCCGATCTCGGTCGCCAACACTTGTTCGGCGAGCGATCGCGTTTGTTCCGGAAGTCGGTCGAGCGCTTGTCTCATCCGCTCGACCGTGGTTTGTGCATCCTGGCGGATATGATCCAACCATTCGGCCATGTCGGTCACCGTGATTGGCTCAGGATCGAAGGCGGGGTTGCCGGTGGCTTGCGCCAGTGCGCGATGCAGCTCTCCGGTGCGTCGCCCCAGGGTGTTGGCGAACAGCAGATAGACTGCATGCACGTCTTCGCCGGCATCCCGAACCGCGTCTGGTTGTTCGAAGCAGTCCGTTAGAAACCGCTTCAAGTAATCCAAGGTGAAACTCCACGCGTCGCCTTGATTAGGCACGAAACCTTGGAGCAACACTAAGGTCGTGCTATCCCCAGTGCCGTCTTCGTATTCGAGTGCACCGGCCAGGGGCGCGATGTTCGGAAATTCGATTTCGGTGAGGAAACGGCCCATTTCCAGCTCGGGGTTAATGCCCGACTGCAAGCGGCGATAGGCTTTCATCAGCAGCCGATCGCCGATGGCGAGGGTGGTGTTACTGCTATCCAGCGCCAACCGCTTAGCCGGCAGCGTTTCCGGAGTTTCGCCGGCCAGCTCCGCGAAAGCGCGGGTCGAGGAGAATTGCAACCATCCCTGTCCCAACGGTACGCGCGCGCCGCGGGCAATCATGCCCACCAGATGCTGGCAGAATCGCTCATCGGCGAATGCGCCGTATAGCAGCCCCATCCGCGCTCGGACCCGAACCTTAGCCAGGGTGTAGGGCCACAGCGGTCGGAGCCTTTCGTCGCCATCGCCGTCGTCCTCCCAGGCCAGCGCCAGCGGTAGCCCGTAGTCCTGCGGTTCGGGGCGTCCGACCAGCCAGACCCGGATGCGCGCCAACAGCCACTCATTGCGGTCGGGCCAAACGTCGTATTTCTCGAACTCGACTTTCTCGATTTGACCGCCCTTACCGGCAAACCAGCGCTGGCTCGGCAGGTATTCGGGCAGTACTTGCCGGACCAGCCGCTCGTAGAGGGATGCTGCCATCTCTCGCCGGTTAGGCTCGACTTGATCGACGAAAAAGCTCTTCCAACCTTGGAATAGCACCAGCACCCGCAGCTCCAAGCCCGGCAGCGCGCCCTCGTGCCAGACGGGTGGCGCGATCCGGCTCAGCCGAAACCAGTAGAAGCCGTAGCGGGACAGGGTCAGCAGGTAGGGAAGCTCGCCGATGGGGGGAAACGCGGTCTGACCGAGCATTTCCACCGGAACCAAGCCCTTGTAGGACTTGAGGTCGAGTTCCACCGGCTGCGCCGAGCGCGACAAATTGGCCACACACAGCACGATTTCATCGGCGTAGGTTCGGACGTAGCCGAGAATTTTGGGGTTGCCGGGCCGCAGGACTTGCAGTCGGCCGCGCCCGAACGCCTGACAAGACCGGCGCACCGCGATCATTCGCTTCATCCAGTTCAGAAGCGAGGCCGGCTCGCGCTGCTGCGTTTCCACGTTCACCGCTTCGTAGCCGTAAATCGGGTCCATGATCGGTGGCAGGTAAAGCCGTTGTGGGTCGGCCCTGGAAAAGCCGGCGTTGCGGTCGGGGCTCCATTGCATTGGGGTCCGCACGCCGTTGCGATCGCCGAGATAGATGTTGTCGCCCATCCCGATCTCGTCGCCGTAATAGATGATGGGCGTGCCGGGCATGGACAGCAACAAGCTGTTCATCAGCTTGATCTTGCTGGGATCGTTGTCCAGCAGCGGCGCCAGTCGGCGGCGGATGCCGACGTTCACGCGCATGCGCGGATCGGCGGCGTAGGTGCGGTACATGTAGTCCCGCTCCTGGTCGGTGACCATTTCCAGGGTCAGCTCGTCGTGGTTACGCAGGAAAATCGCCCATTGGCAATTGTCAGGGATATCCGGGGTCTGTTCGAGGATTTCGACGATGGGATAGCGGTCTTCCTGGGCGATGGCCATGAACATGCGCGGCATCAGCGGAAAATGATAAGCCATGTGGCATTCATCGCCGTCACCGAAGTAGTCGCGCACGTCTTCCGGCCACTGGTTGGCCTCGGCCAGAAACAAGCGGCCACGATAATGCTGGTCCACCACTGCCCGCATCTGCTGGATGACCGCGTGAGTCTCGGACAGATTTTCGTTGTGGGTGCCTTCACGCACGCATAGGTAGGGGATGGCGTCCAGGCGCAGACCGTCCACGCCCAGATCCAGCCAGAACCGCATGACTTTGATCACCGCCTTCACCACCGCCGGATTGTTGTGGTTCAAATCCGGCTGGTGGGAGAAGAAACGGTGCCAATAGTACTGCTTCGCGACCGGATCCCACGCCCAGTTGGAGGTTTCGGTGTCGGTAAAAATGATTCGGGTTTCCGGGAATTTCCGGTCGTCGTCGTTCCAGACGTAAAACGCGCGCTCGCGGGAGCCGGGCGGTGCGCGGCGCGCGGCCTGGAACCAGGGATGCTGGTCGGAGGTGTGATTGATCACCAGCTCGGTGATGATTTTGAGACCCCGGGCGTGGGCTTCGCGGATCAGAACCCGGAAGTCGGCCAGGGTCCCATAGTCGGGATGCACATTCTGATAATCGGAAATGTCGTAACCGTCATCGCGTAGGGGTGAAGGATAAAAGGGCATCAGCCATAGTGTGTCCACTCCCAGCTCTTGAAGATAATTCAGTCGCTGGCTCAGACCCCGGAAATCGCCGATACCGTCCTGACTGCTATCGCCGAACGCCTTGACGTGCAACTGATAAATGATGGCGTCACGGTACCAAAGAGGATCTTCCGTTCCGCTCCAACCTTTCTGGTTTTGATGGGCCATAGATGCTCTCCTCGATGTTTTAAGTTCTAATCGCGGCGTAACCGCGGTTTTGGGGATTCGTGAGTGTCAGGAATGGGTGCCTACGCCGGAGCGGGTGGCCGTCAAGGTATCGGCTAATTCCGTCAACAGCGCGGCCAGGGCAGCCGGATCGGGCAGACGGTATCGCGCGGCCGCCGGTGGTTCGGGGCCGATCCCGAGGGCGATGCCGCCCAGTTCCGCGGCCGCTATCAAGGCCGGAGCGTCGTTGGCGGAATCGCCGGCGTACAGCACGGTCACCGGTTCCGCACCCGTATCCGCGACGATGGCCCGCAACGCGGTCCCCTTGTCGCGTTCGATGGCGGGTACCACTTCAATGGCCAGCGGCCCGTCAAAAACGTGCAGACTGGCGCCGTGTGGTTGCAGCAAATCCGCTATTTCGGCCCGTAGTGGTTCGATTCGATCCGGTGCCAGTTGCCGGTAGTGAACGGTGAAACCGAATGGTTTTTTTTCCACCCAGGCGCCGGAATAGGCCGGCAGCCGGCTTTCGGTGGCAGCGGTCAGACGGTCGAGCAGCGGCCGGCTGTACAAAACCTCGGAAGGGATGAGGCGTTCACCGGTCAGTTCCAATTCCAATCCGGTCGAGCCCCCGTAGTACAGCCCTTCCAGGCCGACCATGCCGATCAGATCGTCCAATCCTCGCCCGCTGACTATGCCGACCGCGATACGCGGAACCGTGGCCAGCTGGGCCAGCACCGCGCGCAATGCCGGATCGAGATGGGCCAGGCGGGGATGCGCGACCAGAGGGGTCAGCGTCCCGTCGTAGTCGAATACTAGGACCAGCCGCTCACCTCGTTCGTGGGTGGCGGCCAGCTGTCGTAAAAGGGTGGGGCTGGTCGATGGCATCAGACGGTCTCCTGAGGCGAGGCCGCAAGGATGGGCACGGCGGTCAGATCGGCCAGGAAATTGGCCGCCCAGCGGTAGATATTGTTCTCTTCGATCTGTCGCAGCATCCGTCTCATCTGTTCCCGCCGTTCTTCCGGTGCCATTTCCGCCCGCCGGATCGCCTCGGCAAACTGTTCGGTATCGTAGGGATTGATGACCAAGGCACCGGAAAGCTCGCGAGCAGCGCCGGCGAATTCGGATAGGATCAATATCCCTTCGAGGTTTGGTTTGGCGGCGACGAACTCCTTTGCCACCAGGTTCATGCCATCGTGCAGCGAACTGACGATGCCGATTTCCGCCATGGACAGGAAGGCGTGAATCGTGGCGCCCTCGTGGTGGCCGATCAGAAAGCGGGGGACCAGTGCCATCTGATAGTCTTGTACCAGCACCACCGCCGGGTCGGAGCCTGCTTCCTCCAGCGCCGCTTCGGCGAAGCGGCGATTGGCGCGTACGTAGTGTTCCCAGTCGCCCGCCCGGAAAATCGGTCGCTCGTGGGCCAGATGGCAGAGCGGCCACAAGTCCTCGTTGGCGAAGCCGTAGTAATAACCCTGTTCTTCCTCCCAGCTCAGCCGTACCCGTCGCAGGGTGTGGGTGGGATCGTCCGGCGGTACTGCCAGCCGGCCCTTGGTATCTACCATCCTTCGGTCGGCTTTGCTGGAACCGTGCGCGACCCAGACGCCGCCGCAGGCTTGCAAGACAGGGTCGAGCGCGGGGCGAATCGAGTAGACCATCTGATGGGCGATGACATAGGCGCGCCGATCCATCTCTTCCAGATCGGCGCTACGATCCTGTTCGACTTGAATCCAGGCCAGGGCAGCGATCAGCAAACCGACCAACAGGGCGATCAGAAGCGCCATGCGTAGCGAGTTGGGGAGATAGGACAGAGGCTTCGATTTCATGGATACTTCGCTCGGTCAAATGTCCTTATGTGATTCAATGGCTTATCGTCAGCATGCGGGCTCCTGTAGATCGGGGATTCGGTATCATTCGATTACGGTTGACAACCTCGGTGACGGAGTTCGATCAGCATGGATTTGACGCTAATCGTGCAGCTATAGTCGCGCCGTTATTCGATGGATGATAGCTCCAGGGCGCGAAAATATTTTGTGTAAGGCTTATCGATTCTCCCTATCTTCCTCTTTGAAAGTCTCGGATTTACTGCTTAGCTTGTAAATTGCTAACTCTCGGATTAGAATAAAAGATTCTTAAGTTTCCCAATCTGGCATTCTGGGTTTTTTCAGAAAGTCGAATACGTCGAGTCTCACGCTATCACAACATTCACTATAAATGATCTTTGGTGAGGTTTGATAGCCTTGATGGGCTGTTTTGGCTTTCGGATCAGTGCATATGTTAGGATGAAGATTCGCTAGTCGAATTGGTTCATTCAGCATGGATGCCTGGTCAACATCCAACCTATTTATTTAAGTTGATATTTTCTTTGTCGCGCGGATCAAAATTTCATTCCTTAAGCTCTCCGGACATCGTTTTTTCAGATGCTATCTTGCCGAAAGATTGTTTAGCATCTTCATGATTTTTCGCATGGATTCGGCGGTTTATTCGATAGTGGAAAGTCAGTTGGAGCAATCGGCTCTGATTAAGTTCGGCGCTGATTATTCCACGGCAGTGAGATTCTTCTGATCAAGGCTCGCATTCCATTCGACTCTCGAAGAGAAATCTTGAGCTATTCTTTGATATAGGCTTACCACATACGAAGTGCTATCGCCATCATCTCCTCGCGTTTCAGCTTATGTTTCGCGACAGCTTGGCCTAGAATTGATCGGTGATGAACGAGTAGTCTTGCCCGAAGCGATCTAGCGGGTCACCACGATGATTTAGGGTAGTGCGATAGACAGGTAACTCCCGGCCTCAAAGCCGGGTAAAGGAGGCTTCGTGTCCTACTCACTTTGGCCTGGCAAACCTTATCCTCTCGGTGCTTTTTGGGATGGCAAGGGCGCTGATTTCGCGCTGTTTTCGGAGAACGCCACCCGGGTTGATCTGTGCTTGTTTACTGAGAAAAACAAGGAAACCCGGCTGGAACTGAAGGAGGTCAACAAGTTTATCTGGCACGGCTACGTCCCGGAAATTGGGCCGGGCCAGCGCTATGGTTTTCGGGTGCATGGACCGTTCGCGCCGCACGAGGGTCATCGCTTCAACCCCAACAAGCTGCTGATCGATCCCTACGCCAAGGCGCTCGACGGCGATGTCCGCTTCGGTAAGAGAATTTTCGGCTACCCGTGGCATCAATCCGAAGACGACCTGGCCTTTTCCGAAAGCAACAGCGCGCCGCTGATGCCGAAGGCCGTGGTGATCGACCCCCGTTTCGACTGGGAAGGCGACACGCGATTGCAAACGCCCTGGCATGAAACGGTCATTTACGAATTGCATGTCCGGGGATTCACTCGCCTGCATCCGGACATTCCGCCGGAGTTGCGCGGTACCTATGCAGGTTTGGCGCATCCCGCCGCCATCGCCCATCTGCGCTCGATCGATGTGACGGCGGTCGAGTTGATGCCGGTGCATCACTATCTGGCCCATCCCGGTCATCTGGCGGGCGCTGGGTTGCGCAACTATTGGGGTTACGATTCGCTGAATTTCTTCGCTCCGTATTCCGGCTACAGCGCCAGTGGTCACTACGGCGAGCAGGTGCGCGAATTCAAGGAAATGGTCAAGGCGCTGCATCGGGCCGGCATCGAGGTGATTCTGGATGTGGTCTATAACCACACCGGGGAAGGCAACCAGATGGGGCCGACCCTGACCCTGCGTGGGATCGACAACGCCGCTTACTACCGGTTGGTCGAGGACAACCCGCGCTACTACATGGACTTTACTGGTTGCGGCAATTCGCTCAATGTCCGCCACCCGCAGGTACTCAAGCTGATCATGGACAGCCTGCGTTACTGGGTGTTGGAGATGCACGTCGATGGTTTCCGCTTCGATCTCGCCTCGGCGCTGGCGCGAGAACTTTATGCCGTCGATCGGCTGGCCGCCTTCTTCGACATCATCCATCAGGACCCGGTGCTGTCCGACGTGAAACTGATCGCCGAGCCGTGGGATATCGGCGAAGGCGGTTACCACGTCGGCGGCTTCCCGCTGCTCTGGTCGGAATGGAACGGCCGCTACCGCGATACGGTGCGCGACTTCTGGCGCGGCGAGCCGAGCCGGTTGGCCGAATTTGCCTTCCGGTTCACCGGTAGTTCCGACCTGTATCAGCCCAACGGCCGCAGCCCCAGCGCGAGCATTAATTTCATCATCGCTCACGATGGTTTTACCCTGCGCGATCTGGTCAGCTACAACGACAAGCACAACGAAGCCAACGGCGAGGACAACCGCGACGGCGAATCGCATAACCGCTCCTGGAATTGCGGGGTTGAGGGTGAAACCGATGATCCGGCGGTTTTGTATCTGCGCCTGCGCCAGCAGCGCAATTTTCTGGCAACGCTGTTCCTGTCGCAGGGCGTTCCCATGCTGTTGGCCGGCGACGAGATGGGGCGCACTCAAGGGGGCAATAATAATGCCTACTGTCAGGATAACGAGATTTCCTGGCTGAACTGGAATCTGCCGGAGGAAAACGCGGCGCTGCTGGAGTTCGTGCGCGAGTTAATGGCGTTCCGCCACGACCATCCCGTGCTGCGCCGCCGTAAATGGTTCCAAGGCCGTTCGATCCACGGCTCCGGCGTGCGTGACATCGTGTGGTTCAACCCCGATGGCGGTGAGATGACCGAGGCCCAATGGCACGATGGATTGACCAAAGCCATTGGTATTTTCCTGAATGGCGAGGAAATCGCTACCCCCGGCCGGCGTGGCGAGCGGATCATCGACGACAGTTTCATTTTGCTGTTCAACGCCCACCACGAGGCCACTGAATTCACCTTGCCCGAAACTTTATGGCAGGGGGAATGGCGGACCGTCATGGATACCGCTCAACCTCGCTTTCTGCAACGCGGTCGTCACTACGGCGCCGAAGCGCCCACCGTACCCGTGGCGGGCCGGGCCTTGGTGGTCTTGCAAAGACCATCCAGCGTAACCGTTTCCGAATAAATTTCTTTGATGTGGGTTGGATTAGGCCATAGGCCGTAACCCAACGTTTTGATCGTTTTGGGTTATCTCTACCCGCTAACTCAACTGACCGACCAACCACGGAGGCATGAATGCGGATGAGCCCAATCAAACTGGGCGCCGATTATCTCGGCGACCGTCAATGCGCCTTTACCCTATGGGCGCCCTTGTTGAAGCAGGCAGCTGTCCATCTGGTCGCGCCCGAAGACCGCTTGATTCCCATGACCCGCGACGAGCAGGGCTACTGGCGGGCCACGGTCACCGGTATCGAACCCGGTGCGCTCTATTTCTACCGGTGGGATGGCGAAACCGATCGCCCCGATCCTGCTTCCCACAGCCAACCGCAGGGCGTCCACGGACCATCCCGGATAGTCGATCACGCTTTCGCTTGGACCGATGCCCGCTGGCGACCACCGCCGCTGGAACAATGGGTCATGTACGAACTGCACGTCGGAACGTTCACCGCCGAGGGCACTTTCGACGCGATCATTCCCCGTCTGCCGGAGTTGCGGGAACTGGGGGTGAATGCGCTGGAGCTGCTGCCCGTCGCCCAGTTCCCCGGCGACCGTAATTGGGGTTATGACGGGGTTTATCCCTGGGCGGCCCAGCACTCCTACGGCGGGGTCGAGGGATTGAAGCGGCTGGTGGATGCCTGCCACCGCGAGGGTCTGGCAGTGATCATGGATGTGGTCTACAACCATCTCGGTCCCGAAGGCAACTACCTGTGGGGATTAGGTACCTACTTTACCAACCACTACCGTACGCCGTGGGGCGATGCCGTCAATTACGATGGTCCACACAGCCCCGGCGTGCGTGAATACGTGGTTGGTAATGCGCTGTATTGGTTGGAAACTTGCCATTGCGACGCCTTGCGGCTGGATGCGGTGCATGCCATCTACGATTTTGGCGCGCGGCATATTCTGGCGGAACTGGCCGAAACAGTTGCCGCTTGTGGACGACGCCTGGATCGGCGCTTCCATCTCATTGCCGAAAGCGATCTCAACGATCCATGGTTGATCCGTCAGCCCGCGGTTGGCGGTTACGGGCTGGATGCGCAATGGAGCGACGATTTTCACCACGCTTTGCATACCGTGTTGACCGGGGAGCGGCACGGCTACTACGAGGATTTCGGCGCTCTGGAGCAGTTGGCGCAAGCCTACCGCCGGCCCTTCGTTTACGCTTGGGATTACTCCCGGCACCGCCAGCGTTTCCACGGCGACGATCCCGGCGACTGTCCGGCCTGGCGCTTCGCAGTGTGCAGCCAGAACCACGACCAGGTCGGCAATCGGGCGCTGGGCGAGCGGCTGTCGGGCCTGCTGCCGTTTCCAGCGTTGAAGCTGGCGGCAGCGGCGGTGCTGCTGTCGCCTTACGTGCCGCTGCTGTTCATGGGCGAGGAATACGGCGAACCCCGGCCGTTTCTGTATTTCATCAGCCACGGCGACCCGGCGTTGATCGAAGGCGTGCGCGAAGGCCGCAAAAAAGAATTCGCCGCCTTTCATGCCGAGGGTGAAGCGCCCGATCCACAGGCCGAGACGACGTTCGAAGCCTCCAAGCTGCAATGGGCTTTGGGCAAAACGGGTCGGCATGGTCAACTGCGCGCCTTTTACCGCGAGCTGTTGCGGCTGCGGCGCGAGTTGCCAGCGTTGGCCCGATTGGATAACGCCAGTTTGACCGCGACCTTGATCGCGCCGACCGTGCTGGAATTACGGCGCTGGTGCGATAACAACCGAACCATCGTTTGGATGAACTTCGCCGCTGAACCGGCGACCGTGACCGTCGCACCGGATGTCAGTTCGTGGTCCAAACAACTGGACGCCAACGATGTTGCATGGGGCGGCGATGGTTCCAGCCTGCCGATGCAATGGGCCGATGGCGCTCTCTCGAACTCGTTGGTTTTGCCTCCTTACGCTGTGGTGGTCTACGCCGCTGGCGTTCCCACCTGAATGACGAATACGAGGATCATCCCATGATGCGCGTTCCCGTCGCGACTTATCGCCTGCAATTTACCCCTGGTTTCGACTTCGATGCCGCCGCCGCCATCGCTGCCTATCTAGCCGAGCTGGGGATATCCGATCTCTACGCCTCGCCGATTCTCACGCCGCGTCACGGCAGTCAGCACGGTTATGACGTGGTGGACGCGAACACCATCAATCCCGAATTGGGTGGCATGGAACGGTTCGAAATGCTCAATCAGGTGCTGAAAGGTCATGAGATCGGTTGGGTGCAGGACATTGTGCCCAACCACATGGCCTTCGATAGCCAGAATCGGATGCTGGTGGATGTGTTGGAAAATGGCCCGGATTCACGCTATCACGATTTCTTCGACATCAACTGGAACCATCTTTACGAGGGGATTCGTGGCCGGGTGTTGGCACCTTTCCTCGGCAAGTTTTACGGCGATTGCCTGGAAAGCGGCGAATTGCGGTTGCGCTACAGCAAACAGGGGCTCGCTGTTTACTATTATGAATTCCGCTTTCCGATCCGCATCGAGTCCTATTATCGGGTTCTGACCTACGATCTGGGGCGGTTGCGTGCTCGGCTGGAGCGCGGTCATCCCCACTTCGTCAAGTTCCTGGGGGTGCTTTACCTGCTCAAATACATTCCTTCCGGCGAGGAAGGACGCGAACGTTACGACCAGATTTCCTTTCTCAAACAAATGCTCTGGGAGCTGTGGAGCGACAGCCATGAAGTGCGCGAGTTCATCGAGGAGAACATCCGCATCTTCAACGGCGAAGTCGGCAAGCCCGAAAGTTTCGATTTGCTCGACAGCCTACTCGACGAGCAATTTTTCCGGCTGTCTTATTGGAAAGTCGGCAACGAAGAGCTGAATTACCGCCGCTTTTTCACCATCAACGACCTGATCTCGCTGCGCATCGAAGACGCCAAAGTGTTCGACTCCACCCACGAGTTGATTTTGAAGCTGGTGGACGAGCAGAAGATCAACGGGTTGCGGATCGATCATATCGACGGTCTCTACGATCCCGTCCAATATCTCCATCGCCTGCGCGACCGGGCGCCCTACGTTTACCTGGTCGTGGAAAAGATCTTGGAGCACGGCGAGGAATTACCAGTGAACTGGCCGTGCCAAGGCACCAGTGGCTACGACTTCCTCGGCACGGTCAACAGCCTATTCTGCCAGCCGGCCGCCGAGGCAGAGTTCACCCGGATTTATCACTCGTTTATCGGCGATACCACCTCCTGCGAGGCACTGATCGACTGCAACAAGCGGATGATCGTCGATAAACATCTGGCCGGTGATATCGACAACCTGGCGCACCTGCTCAAGCGCATCTCCGAGCGTTACCGCTACGCCAGCGATTTCACCTTGTACGGGCTCCAGATGGCGTTGATCGAAATCATGGTGCTGTTTCCGGTCTATCGCACCTACATCGGCCGCGCCGGTGCCAGCCGTGCCGACCAAGCATGCATTCGACAAGTGATCGCTCAAGCTCAGCTCAATATCCCGAACTTTCGCAACGAGCTGAGTTTTATCGAACGCTTTCTGCGCCTGGAGTTCGACGGTCACATGGCGACCGAGGACAAGGATCAGTGGTTGCATTTCGTGATGCGCTTGCAACAATTCACCGGGCCGCTGATGGCCAAGGGCGTGGAAGACACAGTGTTCTACGTCTATAACCGGCTGCTGTCGCTCAACGAGGTGGGTGCGAGTCCCTTACGGTTCGGTATCGATCTCGACGAATTTCACGCATTCAACCAGCAACGCATGTCGTGCTGGCCGCACGCGATGAATGCGACTGCAACTCACGACACCAAGCGCGGCGAGGATGTGCGCGCCCGGTTGAACGTGTTGTCGGAAATGCCGGATGAATGGGAGCAGTACGTGCGGGAGTGGCACGAGGTCAATCAAGCGCGCAAGGTGCCAATCGGCGACCGTCCGGCACCCGAGAACGACGACGAATATCTGCTGTACCAGACGCTACTGGGTGCTTATCCCTTCGATCTGGCTGATTACCCGACCTTTATCGAGCGAGTCAAGGCCTATTTGATTAAGGCCACGCGCGAAGCGAAAGTCCACACCAATTGGCTGGAACCCGATAACGATTACGAAAACGCGTTGCTGACGTTTGCCGAACGGGTGATGGAGCCCGGCAGGGACAATCCATTCATGCAATCGTTCCTGCCTTTCCAGCGGCGGATCCAACATCACGGTATCCTCAATTCACTCGGGCAGACACTACTCAAGCTCACTGCTCCCGGCATGCCCGATTTTTATCAGGGCACGGAATTGTGGGACTTGAGTCTGGTGGACCCCGACAATCGTCGGCCGGTCGATTTCGAGCGGCGCGGTGCGTTGCTCCGGTCGCTGCAACACCGCGTCGGTGGCAATATCCTGCAATTGATCGCGGAGTTACTGGTGGCACCGGAGGATGGTCAGATCAAGCTGTTCTTGATCTATCGTGCTTTGCAAGCACGTCGGACGGAGCTGGAGCTGTTCCAACGCGGCGCCTATCAGAAATTAACGGTGATCGGCAGCCTGAAATCGCATGTCGTGGCATTTGCTCGGGAGCTGGGCGAACGGCGAGCGCTGGTCGTGGTGCCGCGCTTTTCGAGCGGTTTGGTCAAGGATGGTAGGTATCCGCTGGGGGAGACGGTCTGGCACGAAACCCGGGTGCTGCCGCCCGCCGGTTCGCGCTTGCGCTGGCGCGATGCCCTGACTGGGGAGAGCGTTCAAGGCGAAGAAGCGTTGTGGTTGCGCGAGGTATTCCAGCATTTTCCGGTCGCGCTGCTGATCAACGAGCCGGGGCAGGGCTGACGGGACGTCAGCTCCTGGCTTTGCCAGGGGCGGGATCGCGAAATTTTGGCGCTTGGGGCCGGTTAGCCGCCCCAGCGCTCGGCGAGATGTTCGAGATTCTGCGCGGCAGTAATGATGACGACCTCGTCGTCGGGGGCGAGTCGCGTGTCCTCCTCGGGGAGCAACCACTCGTCGCCGCGATACAGGCAGACGACGCGACTCTTTTTCGGCAGCTCCAGCTCGCTCAGTCGCTTAGCGTCTTGATCCTGCACCACGAACGAAAAGATGCGTGCATCACCCCGAATTTTGGCGGAGATTTCGAGCGGATCGTGGCCCTCGAACAGCTCTCCCAGATGTCGGGCGATGGTCAGCGAGGGGATGATGGTGTCGTGCAGCCCGAGTTCGACGCAGACGTGCACGAATTCCGGGTCTTGGATTTTGGTCACCACGCGCTGAAAACCGAGGGATCGGCCGACCAGACTGGCGAGGATATTGGCCTGATCGTTGTCCGTCAGGCAGTAGAGCACGTCGGCGCGCTCGGGATTGACCTCGCGCAGAATCGCCGGCTTGCCACCGTCGCCGTGCAGAAACCCGCAGTCGAGCGTGACGGCAAGCGCCTCGATGCGTTCCTTGTCCTGCTCGATGATGACCACTTCGTGACCGCGCTTCAGCAGCATCCGCGCCGTGGCGACGGTGGTGTGGCTGGCGCCGACGAAGATCGCTCTCATAACCGCCTCCTCCTGCCCAACCAAGTGCGCGGCGCGAACAGCACCAGCACGGCGACGATTTCGAGACGGCCGAGCATCATATCGGCGCACAGGACCCCTTTCAGCAGCGGGTGCAGATCGGGACCGGCGATACCGGCCGAAAGACCAGTGGTAGCCAAGGCCGAGACGACCTCGAACAAAGCGTTCAAAGGATCGTGGCCGAACCAGAGAAAGGGAAACCAGGAGCACAGCACCGCCGTTGCGAACAACAGCATGAGCAATAACCCTCGCGTCAGTTCATCGGCTTCGACGATGCGCCCACCCAGGCGCAATTCCGCCACCGCGTGGTTGGGCATGGCGAGGCGACGAAGCATCAGTTGGCTCAAGCGCAACAGCAAGAGCAGCCGCCAGAGCTTGATCCCGCCGGCGGTGGAGCCGACGCTGCCGCCGACCAGCATACACAGGATCAGCGTGAGCTTGGCGGTCGCGTCGAGTTCGACGACCGGCAAACTGGCGAAACCGGTCGTGGTTTGCGCCGAAATAGCCATCAGTACAGCATGGCCGGCAAGATCGGGCTGCCACGCGCCTTGGGCATGGTATAGCAACAGCGCAAGCAACGCGCTCGATAACGCGCACAGCGCGAGCAAGGCATGGAGTTCTACGTTAGCGGCGAGCTTGCGCCAGCCCTGCCGCCAAGCGAGGAAGTAAAGGGGCAGCGCAACCGCGCCGGCCAGCGAGAGGCTCATGGTGACCAAGCGTGGCGTCCAGCCGGGAAAAGCGGCGAGGCTGGCGTCGCGGGTGGAAAATCCGCCGGTGGAAATAGCGGCGAGCGCATGGGTCAGGGCCTCGAACGGCGGCAAACCGGACCACCACAGCGCGCCGCTGCCGCCGAGCGTCAGCACGGTGTAGGTCAAAAATGCTCGTCGGGCGAACAGGCGCGCGCTGGTATCAAGATTCTCGTGCATGGCCTGCGGATCGAGTAACTGGCGGGCGGCGGCATCGTAACCGGACAACAGCGCCACGGACAGCACCGCGATTCCGAGACCGCCGTACCATTGTTGCCAAGCGCGGGCGAACAGGAAGTATCGAGGTTTGTCTTCGACGCTGGCCAGCGTGGTGAGGCCCGTGGTGGTGATCGCCGAAGTGCTTTCGAACACGGCGTCCAGCCAGTCCAACCCTGGGTTCATCAGCGGAAAGGACATCGCGACCGTCCCCAAAATGAAAGCGAGCGCTGCGATCGCAAGTGCTTCATTTCCCTGGATCGGCGTGGGAGGAGCCGGCAGTCGCGCCAATGGCAGGCCGATGCTCAGGAGAACGACCAGCGTCAAAACATAGCGCAAGATCGCCGCTGCGTCGCCGTCCACCGCTGCCGCCACCAGCGGTGGTAACGCGAGGGCCGCGAGCACGATGGCCAATTGGCCGAGATACTTGCCGAGAACAGGTAATCGAACGGGGCGTTGGAGGGTCCAGGAGGATGTATCTCTGGTCACCGGTTCAGCTCGATGCCGATATTGTTCGGCTGCGGTCTAGGCTGTTGCATTCTCCCGATCGTTGCACGCCGATCCCGGCGGATGGCGTGGCGGTAGGTGTCGAGAGGAATATCGTCGCGCATGATTCGAGCTGCCCAAGGTCGAGATTTCGCGGGTTCAAAACGCGCGGTGCATTTCGATTCTCAATCGTCCATCGAGGCGCGCTTGGCACGATACATGGCCTGATCGGCGGCGCGCAGGATTTCTTCGGTGGTTTGTCCGGAGCCGCAAGCCGTGGTCGTACCGATGCTGATGCCGATGGGCCAGCGCCGTTGATCGATTGCGCTCGTCAGGGATTTCTGGATGCGTTCGGCAATCAGGCGGCAGTCCGTTGCGTCGGTGTCGGGCAGGAGCATCACAAATTCATCGCCACCGATCCGGGCGGGTGCATCCATGCGTCTGGATTGCGTCCGCAACGTTTCGGCCACAATTTGCAGCGCTTCGTCGCCGGCGGCATGGCCTAGCGTATCGTTGAGCGTTTTAAAGTGGTCGATGTCCAGATACAGCACCGAAAAGGGTGTGTTGTGCCGGTAACTCCGACTTTGTTCGGCTTCGAGCAAGCTCACAAAATGCCGACGGTTGCTCAGGTTGGTCAGAAAGTCGTAGCGTGATTGGCGCATCTCGATTTCCAAGGCCAGCAGCAAATGGGTGGCTATCGCCAGAACGCCGAAACGCATCAGCAGGTTCCAGGCGATTTGCAGACCATGGGTGGGACCATCGTTCCATTGTGCCAGCGTCCAAATGCAAGCGACCAACCCCGCTAGCGCAAAACCCGCCGTTCGGCCCAGAACGTGCGTGATGAGCAACACCGGAAACAGGTAAAACAGCGACAGGGCTAACTCGTGTCCGGTAACGTGATCGGCTATGCCGATCACGACGACCAAACCTAGTGCAACACTTGTCGAACGCCATCGCGATCTGGGAACCCAGTGTACGAGTCGTTCGAGGGTAGAACGCATGGTCGCCTGTCGTTCGTATTCCGAAGCTTGCCGAGCCTTAGCCGGCCAGTACGCTGATTTTTTTCAGCGATAAGCCGTCAGAGTGTAGGAGAAGGCGATGCCGTCGTCGACCGAGGCCGGTGTGCCTGCATCCTGGTTGAAGCGAACGAAAACCGCTACGTTATCCGCACCTTCGTAATCGGTGTAGGACTGCCAAAGCCCCACGGTGTAGGGCAGACTGCTGGCAATGTCGGAGATCAGCAGCGATACCCGGTTGGCGTAGTCCACCGGCGCGTAGCGACCGTAGCGATCGGCGTTACGACTGGACTGGACCAGCGCAAAATCGGCGACTTCGCCGAAATCGGCCAGCAGCGGCGGATCGTCTGGATGGGTCGGGATGGCAAGTGGATGCTCGCGTTGCCGACCGTCTGGGTACCAGGCGATGAACCGGTCGGCGTCGTGCGCCTCGTCACCGGAATCGTCCGGCGTGGCGCGGCCGTCCTTCCAAAACATCGAACTCAAGCCTAGGGGCCCAAGACTCGGTTCATCGGCCATTTGCAGCGGCTTGCGCAAAAAGATTTTCAGCGTGACCCGCAGGGTGCTGGCGGTGCCCGGTTGCAGCGTGGCGGCCAGCGCCGCCGCATAGGCTTCGCAATCCACCAGACCCAGTAAGCGGATGGCCCGTTGATTGATGGGTCGAAGATACAATTTGCGGAGCTTGGCGAAATCCTCGTTGGGCTGGCCCACGTCGTGTACCCCCAGTCGGAACGATGTACCAAATTCCAGCGGCGGAAAACCGGCCAGCCGGCCGTAGCCATTGCCACCCAGATGGAAAATTTGGGGCCAACTCATCGGGTTGCCGCGATGGAAGCCGATATCGACCGCGCTCAAATGACGGGCGGCGGCGGGAATGGAATTGGGCAACGGTGGCTGGATTTCGGGATGCCCGTAGTTGAAATCCTCCGCCCGATAAGTCACGAGAGCATAACTCTCGCTTTCAGGTCGATACATCCAGATTTCCAGCGGGTCTTTCTCGAAATTGCCGCGCGGTTTGGCCTGTAGCCACCAAGCGTGGTCGTCATGGAGCGGTTTTCCCGCTAGCTTGCCGTATTCGACGAAATCGAGCCCCAGTGGGTCGCTGCCTTCCGGAGGGTCGATTTCCACTACGGGCGCGGGGGGCGCCGGATCCCAAGGTAGCCGGGAGCGCTCGAAAGCTTCCTGTGCCAAATTGGCGAAGGTGGTGGCGATCGCGACTTGAGCGCCCAGGGTCAGTGCGTACAGCCAGCCGCTGGCAAGTCGACGGAGCCATTTTGATTCAGACGATACCAAAGTGACCGCACGCCTTGGTTTGCCAAAATCGAGCAGGCCGATCTTCATGTTGGACCTCCATAGAATGGTCGTTAGCGATGAACAGCCTCCTCGACAAGGCTTATATCGTCGGTAAGGCATGGTATTCCAGATTGACAGTGATGACGCTGTCCAGACAGGGCCAGGCCATCGAAATTGCCGACGGTCTTAGTTGCTGCCCGAATGCCGGTTGGTGTCCGTTGGCGGCGTCAGGCTGACGAGAGTCCAGCCAGGGGACGGCTGTGGTGATTCGCCGGTCGAAAAAACCCTTAGTATCCCCTTGGGATCGATCGCGAACAGCAGAATGGCCTGGTCTACCCATTTTTCGCGGAAGCCGGCGAAATCAAAGCTGGCGGTCAGCGAGGTGGTCCGCATGACATAACCTTGTTCCAGCCGTTCCTGCAAACGGGCCAGGGTGATCTGTTCGCCGAACAGGCGGGGAATGCGGTAGGAAGGAATCATCCGAGCCCGATCGACGCCATCGCGCTCGATATCCAACCGCAACGTGAATACTCGATCCGCGCCGAATAGCCGCCGATAATAAAGGCTAACAAGCGTGTTGCGCTCAGGCCAGGGGGACATCGCCAATAAAGTGCCGATCCCGGTCAGGTCAAGATAGGTATCGGCATGTTCGGAAAGGACATTGCCGTGGTAAACCGGAATGCCGGTCATCCGGGCGGCGCGGATGTTTTCCCAGGCGGAGTCAGCCAGGATCACCGGAATATCCCGCTCGTGCAGCGTCTTGGCAACGGTTCGCGCCACTGGATTACCTCCCACGATTAGAACACCCCGTGGCGGCGGCGCGGCCACGCCCAGCCGGTGAACCACGGCTTTGGCGGTGAGGCTTTGCAGCGTAACAGTAACCACGATGACCAGAAACGTTAACGCTGCCAGTGTCCGACCTTGGGTATAGCCCAGCTGTTCTAGTTGCAGAGCGAACAGGGCGGATACCGCCGCCGCCACGATGCCGCGCGGTGCGATCCAAGCCAGCACCGCTTTCCGCCGCCAGCCCAGGCTTGAGCCAGCGGTGGCCAACCAGACGGCGGCGGGGCGTGCGACGAACACGATAGCCAGCAGCACGCCGATCGCACCCCAACCGATGTCGGCGAATGCTCTGGGGTCGATTCGAGCTGCCAGCACGATAAAAAGCACCGAGATCAGCAGTAAGGTCAGGGTTTCCTTGAAATCGAGAATGTCTTCGATGAACAGATCTCGAATGTTGGCCAGCCGTAGGCCCATGACCGTCACTGCGAGCAGGCCGGATTCGGCGGCGAGCGCGTTGGACAGAGCAAATATGCTCAATACCAGTGCCAGGCTGGCGACCCGGTGTAGGTAGTCGGGCAGCAGTTGTCGGCGCATCAGAGTGGCGAGCCCCCAAGCGCCGGCCAGGCCGAGCAGGATGCCGACGAGCACGGTGGCGCAGAACATGGCTGCCGTGTGCTGGTGCTGTTCGGAGACGGCGAACTCGAACACGAGTACCGCCAACAGGGCGCCGATAGGGTCGATCAGAATGCCCTCCCAGCGTAGGATATTGGCGATTTCGCGCTCGGGACGGACGGTGCGCAGTAGGGGCGCGACCACGGTGGGGCCGGTCACCGTGACCAGTGCGCCGAACAAGAGCGCCAGCAGCCAGGGCAAGCCGGTGCACAATTGGGTGGCCAAGGCAATGAGCAGCCAGTTAACCAGCGCGCCGAACGAGACCAGATTGCGGACTATTCGAGCTTGGCCGCGAATTTCCGCGAACCGCAGAGTCAGCGCTCCTTCGAACAAAATGATGGCGACCCCGAGCGATACCATCGGGAACAACAGATCACCGAACAGCCGGTCGGGATCGAGCCAGCCAGTCATTGGGCCGGCAAGCACGCCTACGGCGAGCAACGGCAGAATAGCGGGCAAGCGCAACCACCAGGCCAGCCATTGCGCGCCGATACCGGCGAGCAGGATGGTGGTAAGTATGAGCGGAATGTGGTTGTACATACCGTACTCCGGTGAAGGAAAATCGAGGCGTGAAGCGCAAGCCCGATCGCTATCGATCGCTATCTTGGGAGGTTGGCTTCATGCAGGGCTCGCCTATCCTCGCGAGGGATGACTGTTCTCATTCAATTCCATCGCCGAGGGGGTGAAATCGTCTTTGGCGTCAAGAGCCGCCCAGCGTTTTCAATCGCCTGAGTTCAGCGAGCGCCGCTTCCGATGTAAGCGTGTCCAAATTGATCGTCGCCAGGGCGGCTACGACCGGATGCGTGGTTTCACCGAACAGCGACAGTTGGGGAGACGCCGCTAGTCGTCCCGGCAATTCCCGCCGCAACATCTGTCGTTCCAGCAAGCGCAATCGCTGGCGGGCTTGTTGGATCACCGCCGGTGGCACCCCTGCCAGCGCCGCCACTTGCAAACCGTAACTACGATTGGCCGGGCCATCCTGAACACGATGCATAAAGACGAGGGTGTCGCCGTGTTCCACCGCGTCGAGATGGACGTTGACGATGCCGGGTTGTTCGTCTGGCAAGCGGGTCAGCTCGAAATAGTGGGTGGCGAATAGGGTAAAGGCCCGCACCTTTTGCGCCAGATGCACTGCACAGGCCCAGGCCAGCGCCAGGCCGTCGAAGGTGCTGGTACCGCGCCCGATCTCATCGATCAGCACCAGGCTGTGCGGTGTCGCGTTGTGCAGGATATTGGCGGCCTCGCTCATCTCCACCATGAAAGTCGAGCGGCCGGACGCCAGATCATCGGAAGCACCGATGCGAGTGAAAATCCGGTCGATCGGCCCAATCACTGCCTGCTCGGCGGGGACGAAGCTGCCAAGATGCGCCAACAACGCGATCAGCGCGGTCTGGCGCATGTAGGTGGATTTGCCGCCGAGATTGGGGCCGGTGACGATCAACATTCGCCGCTGCTCGGGTTCGAGTTGCAGATCGTTGGGTACGAACAGCTCGTCTGATACCTGTTCGATCACCGGATGGCGGCCGGCCTTGATCTTAATACCCGGTTCGGCGACCAGTTCCGGTGGGTTCCAGCGCAGCGCGGCAGCCCGTTCGGCCAGATTGGCCAGCACGTCCAGTTCCGCTAGGGCGGCCGCGCTGGTCTGGAGGGCGGGCAAGCAGGCGATTAATTGCTCCAGCAGGGCTTCGTAAAGGAATTTTTCCCGCGCTAACGCTTGCTCCTGAGCACGCAGCGCCTTGCGCTCGAACTCCTGTAATTCTGGGATGATGTATCGCTCCGCGCCCTTGAGGGTCTGGCGGCGGAGATAGTCGGCGGGTACCGCCTGCGATTGGGCGCGGGTCACTTCGAGGTAGTAGCCGTGGACCCGGTTGAACCCGACCTTGAGGTTGTTGATGCCGGTGCGCTGACGCTCTCGCGCCTCCAGCGCCACCAGATAATCATCGGCGTGCTCGCTCAGGTTCCGCAGCTCGTCCAACTCGGTGTCGTAGCCGGCGGCGATGACCCCGCCATCGCGCAGGGTTTGCGGTGGGTTGGCGATGATCGCCCGATTGAGCAGAGCGTGGATTTCGGGATGCCTTCCCGCCCGGTGGGCAAGATTCTGAAGCAGGGCTGCGTCTGTCCGGTGGAGAAAGTCTTGCACCGCCGGCAGACGGGCCAGCGCATCGGCCAAGGCGATCAGATCGCGTGGCCGCGCCGATTTCAACGCGACTCGTGCCAGAATCCGCTCCACGTCGCCGGTGCCGCGCAATAGCCCTCGCAGATATTCATAAGCACTGTTTTCCAGCAGTTGCCGCAGACTGTCCTGCCGCTGGCGAAGGATGAGCCGATCCCGCAATGGCCGATGCAGCCAGCGGCGCAGTAATCTGCCACCCATCGGGGTCGCGCAGCGGTCGAGAATGCCGAGCAGCGTGTGCTCGTGACGGCCGCTCAGGCTCTGTTCCAGTTCCAAATTACGTCGGCTGGCCGCGTCCAGGATCACGCTGTCCTCGTGGCGTTCAACCCGCAACCCGGTCAGATGTGGCAGGGCACCGCGTTGGGTGTTCTTGACGTATTGCAGTAAACACCCGGCGGCGGCGACCGCGACCGGCTGATCGATACAACCAAAACCGTCTAGGTCATGCACTCGGAATTGGGCACACAGCGCGCGGGTCGCGCTCGCCAGATCGAAATGCCAGGACGCCTGCCGACGCAAACCGGGATGTTGGCGCCACCCCTCGGGTGGCTCGGATTCCTCGCTAATCAGTAATTCCGCCGGTTTCAGCCGTTCCAGTTCGTTGCGCAGCGCCGTTTCGTCATGCAGTTGCGCGACGACGAACCGTCCGCCGCTCAAGTCCAAATGGGCCAGCCCGTGGATGTTTTTAACTCGATGCAGGGCGACCAATAGGCTGTCACGGCGTTCGTCCAGCAGCGCTTCATCTGTCAAGGTGCCCGGCGTGACGATTCGCACCACCTGCCGCTCCACCGGTCCCTTGCTGGTAGCAGGTTCGCCAAGTTGCTCGCAGATGGCCACCGATAAGCCGAGCTTGACCAGCTTGGCGAGATAGTTTTCAACGGCATGAAATGGAACGCCGGCCATCGGAATGGGGACTCCGGCGGATTGACCACGCGAGGTCAGCGCGATGTTCAAGAGCTCCGATGCCTTATGGGCATCATCGTAGAACAGCTCGTAGAAATCGCCCATCCGGTAAAATAACAGGATGTCGGGATGCTCTGCTTTGATGCGCAGATACTGCTGCATCATTGGGGTATGAGCTGAAAGTTCGTCCGGATCGATCATGGTTTCGTAAATTGGATGATGAGGCGGGCTTCACCATCAGAGCTAGATAATATCGGTCGCCTCCACGACCACCCAGCCTTCAAGCAGGCCGCTCGTCGGGGCAAAGCCTCGATGGGCAGGTTCTACGGTTTGAAGTTCCACCTCGTGATCAACGAGCGCGAAGCATCCAGCGCGGAGCTTGGAGAAAGAATTGAGCAGAACTCATGCTATCTGGACTCATTCGGGTACCGGTCACCAGGGTGAGGTCGCGCCGATACGGGCCTTCCGGCTGGAAAACGGGAATACTGCCGAGAGTTCGTGGATGCTCGCAACGTTACCGGAAACACCTACGATCAGGAAGGGGGTGTTTCACCGTACCGATGGCATTTAGAACGTGCGCGTTCGTTCGCTATTTGTTGGAAGAGGATGGCGTTTGATGCCGCGTTTGGCGGATTGACGCGACGTTCGGCGAGCTGATGCCCGCCCCGAGCCGATTTTCGGTTTCCTGGAGGGATTGCCATCGATGGCGGCAGTACGGTAGCGTGACCGGTTTCCTTGAATCGCTGCTCGCTAATCGCCTCCGGATTTCCTGCATGACCATCGTTTGGCTGCGCCGTACCGTAGTACTGCCGATACTGTTGCTATTCGGTCTCCAGGCGGGCATTGCCGCCCCTCCGACTTCCGCGCCGCCGGCACCCTCGCCAGACCCGGTCTCGGCGACGGCCGGGCCAACGATTGAGCAGATCCAGGCCAAGCTGGCCGCCCTCGCCACGCTCCGCGATTTGCCGGAGAGCGAACGCACCCAGGCGCAGGAGTTTTATCAACAGGCGATCAGTCACTTACAGGCGGCGAAAAACCATGCCGACACTCTCGCCTCTTACCAGCAACTCCAGCAATCGGCCCCGCCGGAAACCGTTCGCCTACAGCAAACTTTGACCGGCGAACCACCCGCCGAGCCGTCGTCAAAGCTATCCATCGATCAGCTGTCCCAGCAACTGGTTGATGTGCAAGACAGCCTGAACGATGCCCAGAAACACTTGGCGGATCTGGATCAGCAATTGGCCGTGCAGCAGGCGCGCTCCAAGAATATCCCGAACGAATTGGACAGCCTCAAACGCCAGGCCACTGAATTGGAAAGCAAATTGCAAGCGGCTATGCCAACCACCACTCCGCTGCTGCTGATTCAGGCGCGGTTGCTGGCGTTGACTACCCAGCGGCAGGCGTTGAACCAGCAGATCGCTATGTTGGAGCAGGAGCGGCTGAGCTACGATGTTCGTCAAGCTTTACTGAATGCCCAGCGGGCGGTGACGGCGCAGGAAGTTACACGAGATCAAACCCTCATTCAGCAATTGCAAAATCTGCTCAACGCTCGCCGCCGCGACGAAGCGGCCGTGGTCGTGCGACAGACTACCGAGGCCACGCAGGAGGCCGTCGCTAAACCGGCCGTGATTCAAGCTGCCGCTGCCGAGAACGCCGCCATCAGTCGCCGGTTGGTGGAACTGGTTCAGGAAAGCGACGATATCGGCAACCGCCAAGCCCGGGTCAGCGAACATCTCGCGCAATTGGCGGAACGGATGCGGGGAATCCGGCAACAGCTCGGCATCGCCGGCTTCAGCGACGCCCTCGGACCCATCTTGTTGGAAGAACGGCGTAACCTGCCAGATGTTCGCCAGTATCGGCGCAACGCCAAGGAGCGCCAGCAAAACATCATCCAGGCCCGTTTGGAACAATTTAAAACCGAAGAACTGTTACGTCGCGTCCGCGCGGTCGAGGAAAACCTCAAAGACCTGACCGCCAAATTCGATCCGAACTGGTCAGACGCGCAACGGCGAGCGGTCACCGAGGAGTTGCGGCAGTTGCTGGTCGAACGCCAACAACTGCTGGAGAAGTTGAGCGGTAGCTATTCGAATCTCATCACCGGCTTGGTTGCACTGGACGAAGCCCAACGGAAATTAATCGAGCAGGCCGAGCTGTACGGGGCTTTACTCGATCGCCACCTGCTATGGATTCGCAGTAGTCCGCAGCTCGGTGCCGAGTGGCTGAAAGCGCTAGGAGAGGCGCTGAACTGGCTGGTGGAACCGACCCATTGGTGGGAAGTGGGGCAAAACCTGGAGCGTGGAGCCCGCAATCAACCGGAATTGGCGGCTCTCGGCGCTCTGATCTTCCTGAGCCTGCTGTACTACCGCCGTTCGCTGATCAGACGTCTGAGTGAAGACATGGATGCCATCGGCGATGTTCGCCGCGATCGCTTTGGTTTGACCGGCCGTACCCTGGTGATTACCGTGCTGTTGGCGGTTCCCTGGCCCTGGCTGATGGTCTGGATGGCGGGTTTGTTGTACTTTTCCGGTAATGCTGCCGATTTCTCGCGGGGGCTGAGTGTTGGTCTCGTCACCGGCGCGTTCCTGGCGGTGAACATTACTTTCCTGCGCCAACTGTGCCGTCCGCGTGGGTTGGCAATGGCGCATTTTGGCTGGAGCGAAGCCGGCTGCTGTTTGCTGCGCCGCCATCTGAACTGGTTTCAGTGGATCGGGCCGCTGGGAGCCATCATCGTCGGGTTGTGTGAGACGCAGCCCGATACGTTGTACGGCAGCACCCTGGGACGGGTAATGTTTTGCGTCAGTTTGTTGGCAGTCGTCATTGTGCTTTGGCGGGTGTTCGATCCCCGTCGGGCATTGCTCGTTAATCTGGTGACGGGCCGTGCGGGCGCGGCTTGGCGGTTGCACTACTTGTGGTATCCCCTGATCATGGGGATCTGCATACTGATCATTCTGCTGGCTTTGTCGGGTTACTACTATACGGCGCTCCAATTACGTGGCCGCGTGGTGTTGACGGGCTGGTTGTTACTGGGCGCGGTCATATTGATCAACCTGTTTTTGCGCTGGCTCAATATCAGCCAGCGCCGTTTGGCCCTGCAACGCGCCCTTGTCAAGCGCGAGGCGCAGTTGGCCGCTCGCGCCAGCAAAGACGCCGCGCCGGCATCTGGCGAGGGCGTGCCAGAAATCCTCAGCATACCGGACCTGGATCTGACCACCATCAACGAGCAAACCCGTAGCCTGATGAATCTGATGGTGCTGCTAGGGTTAGGCTTCGGGCTATGGGAAATCTGGAGTAGTCTGGTTCCGGCCTTTTCCGTTCTCAACGAGATCACCCTTTGGCATCAAACGGTGCAGACCACTGCTGGCACCCAAATCGCGGATATTACTTTGGGAAGCATCGTGGTTGCTGGGGCATTACTGGTGTTAGTCGGTTTCTTGGCTCGCAATTTGCCTGGTGTGTTGGAGTTGGTGGTGTTGCAACGGTTGGCGGTGGATCCCGGCAACCGCAACGCCATCATCACGATCAGCCGTTATCTGATTACCGCCATCGGGCTGGTGACGGCGCTGGACATTATTGGGATCGGCTGGGATCAGGTACAGTGGTTGGTCGCTGCCCTCGGCCTGGGCTTGGGATTTGGCATGAAGGAGATCTTCAGCAACTTCTTTTCCGGTTTGATTTTGCTGCTGGAGCGGCCGATCCGGGTGGGCGATACCGTAACGCTCGATAACTTGAGCGGTACGGTATCGCGGATCAACATCCGTGCGACCACGATCACCGATTGGGATCGCAAGGAAATCATCGTACCCAATAATACCTTCATCACCAATTCGTTGATCAACTGGGCCAGAAGCGATCCCATCACTCGAGTGGTCATTCCGGTAGGAGTCGGTTACGACAGCGATCCCATCCGGGTCCACGAGGTATTGTTGGCAGTGGCGACCGCCCACCCGCTGGTGGCGAAAGAGCCGGCTCCGGCGGTGTTGTTCCTGAAGTTCGGCGAAAGTGCCCTGGAGTTCGAAGTGCGGGTGTTCGTGCGGGAAGTAGCTAACCGCCTGCTGGTAACCGACGAGTTGCACAGCCTCATTTTGCAGGCGTTACGCGCGAACCAGATCGAGATTCCCTTCCCGCAACGAGACATGCATTGGCGCGGTTTGCCGGACGAGATGCCCGTCCAGCGATTTTCACCCCCAGCTCCACCGAATGATGCCCAAACGGGTTCGCGGATCGAACTCGACAAATCGAACAGCACCTAATGCCGGTGTTGGGCGAAAGCGATCTTGTCGATCACCGCCAACAACAGCGCCGAAACGACGAAAGTCAGGTGGACGATCACCAGCCAGAGAATTTCTTTATCATCAATGCCGCCGGAGTTCATAAATGCCCTGAGCAGGTGGATGGAGGAAATAGCCACGATCGATACCGCCAGCTTGATTTTGAGGGTAGAGGCGTCCACCTTGCCCAGCCAGGACGGTTTCTCCTGACCTTCCTCCACATCGAGAGTGGACACGAAGGTTTCGTAGCCGCTCAAAATCACCATCACCAGTAGGTTAGCGATTAGAGCCAGGTCGATCAGGGCTAGCACGGCCAGCACGATTTCCACCTCGGTCATGACCAAGACTTTTTCGAGCAGGTGAATCGCTTCCTGGACCGCTTTGATTCCAAACACGGCCAGCGTTGCGGCCAGCGCCAGATAGACCGGAACCAACAGCCAGCGGCTGGCCAGAATCAGTTGCTCGATGATTCGCTCGATCAATCGCATAGTCCAACTCCGTTCATAAGTGCAAGGTAACGAAATTTTCTTCATTCTCCCGACTGCAACAGCGAACCACGCTCCCGCGCCTTGTGGACGGCGGCTAGAAACACGCCGATACCGAGACTGAGATAAGCGGCGTTCAGCAGCAGGGCATACAGCAAATAATCCAGCCGAAACGTGTGTTGCAGCAGTACCGCCCGCATGCCCTCGAATACGTGGCTAGCCGGTAACACCCAAGACAGCGGTTGCAGCCAGCCGGGGAGCGTGGCGATCGGGTAATAGATGCCGCAGAGCGGGGCCAAGGCGAAAATCGCCGCCCACGCGATGCTTTCCGCGCCCATGCCGTAGCGCAGCACCAGCGCCGACACCAACAGGCCGATGGCCCAACCCATCAGCAACAGGTTGAGAAAGAAACCGGCCAGCGGCGGCCCGAGCTGAAACAGGTTGAAGCCGTAAAACGGTATCGCCAGCAGCACCGCGATACCGACGCCGATCAGGGTACGCGCCAGACTGACCAGCATCAGGGACAGGATCAATTCAATCGGCTGCAACGGGCTGATGAACAATTGCCCCAAATTGCGGGAATGCAGCTCTTCGAAGAATACGACCGATAAACCCAACTGGCTGCGAAACAGAATGTCCCACAGCAACACGCCCGAGAGCAGCAAACCGGTCGCTTGGTTCAACACGTCGCTATGGCTGGCCAGATACCGAGTGATGAAACCCCACAAGATCATTTGCACGGTCGGCCAGTAGGCCAATTCGACGATGCGAATCCAAGAACCGCGCAGCAAGTAGAGATAACGCAAGGCCAGCGCACCGATGCGCTCAAGAGATAGGGCGCTCATTCGGCCACCTCGCCGCTTTGGATGCCACGCGCAATATCGAGAAAGACCTCCTCCATGTCGTTGCGGCCATAGCGGTGGATCAGCTCGCGAGGGGTGCCGGTGGCGACGACGTGGCCGGTCCGCAACATGATGACTTGGTCGCAGAGTCGTTCCACCTCGCTCATATTGTGGGAAGCCAGCAGCAGCGTCGCACCGCTCCGATCCCGATAATCGGTCAGAATGGAACGCATTCGGTCGGCGGTATCGGGGTCGAGCGAGGCAGTTGGTTCGTCGAGCAGCAAGATTTCCGGCTCGTTCAACAATGCCTTAGCCAAGGCCACGCGGGTTTTTTGGCCGGCGGACAAGCTGCCGTAAGGGCGTTTGAAAAAAGCGTCGATATCCAAATCGCGACCCAACGTCGCCAAACGCTCGCGGATGTGGCGCACTCCGTACAAGCGAGCATATACGGTGAGGTTTTCCGCCACCGTTAGCCGTTGGGGTAAGTCCAGGTAGGGAGAGGAAAAGTTGATGCGCGGCAACACCCGGTAGCGATGGCGCGGCACATCCTCCCCCAGAATTTGAATCTGGCCGCCGGTCGGCAGCAGCAAACCCAGCAGCATGGCGATGGTCGTGGTCTTGCCGGCGCCGTTGCCGCCCAGCAAGGCACAAGTTGCGCCACGCGCCACTTCGAAACTGATGCCATCGACGGCTCGGACCGGACCGTAATGCTTGCGAAGATCTTTGACCCGGATGACCAACTCTGCGATCACGCTTGCTGTTCCAGCGGTTCAAGCGCGATCAACCAGCCGTCCCGTTCGATCACAGCGACCCGTTGCAAGAATTGCCGGGCACAAGGGCCAGAAACGCAGTAGCCATCGTCGATGCGGAACAACGCGCCGTGAATGCCGCATTGAATCGCCGTGCCGCTGTAGTCGAGAAACTGATCGGGTTCCCATTCCATGGGTGCGCCGGTGTGCGGGCAACGATTGCGATAGGCGTAAATCCCTGTACGGGTGCGCACTACCACGATGTCGGCGTAACGGGCATCGAGGTCGATCGCGAAACCCTTGCTTTGGCCTTCGGCCAGGTCGTCCAGGCGACAGAGAGGATGCTCGAGCATAAACAAGTTTATCAAACGGTCCGCGCCAGTCGCGGTAAGTCGCCTGCCAGCCCCATCGCTCGGCGGGCAATCATGTTTTTGATGGGATCCATCGCATCGGTCAGGTTGAGTCCGATATTTCGCAATAATCGCACCGGCGATGCAGTAGCGCTGAACAGGCGCTTGAACCCATCCATCACGCCCAGCATCAGCAAATTGTCGCCCTTGCGCCAGCGTTCGTAGCGGCGCAGCACGGTTAGCGAACCGATCTCCCGACGCTCGGCGATCGCATCCGCAATCACATCGGCTAGGGTCGCCGCGTCCAGTAATCCTAGATTAACGCCTTGGCCGGCCAGCGGATGCACGACATGGGCCGCGTCGCCGATCAGGGCGAGGCCGGGCTTGACGTAACCGCGAGCGTGTTGCAGGCGCAACGGGAAAGCGCCTCGCGCGCCGACCTGGGTGATGGACCCGAGCCGCTGTTTAAACGCCTCACCGAGCGCGTGGCCGAAATCGTACTCGTCCAAGGCCAGCAGTGAGTCAGCCTGGTCTGGGGTGGTGGACCAAACGATGGAACAACAGCCATCCTGCAACGGCAGAAACGCCAGCGGTCCGGCCGGCAGGAATCGTTGCCAAGCAGTTTCTTGATGCGGTTCAGCGGTGCGCACGTTGGCGACCACCGCTTTTTGGCCGTATTCCCAGCCGCTGGTGTCGATGCCAGCCAGTTGCCGTACTTTGGATTGCGCGCCATCCGCGCCGACCAGGAGCCGAGTGGTGAATTCGCGCCCGTCGTTCAGCCGTACCCGCCAGCAGGGGCCGTCCGGTTGCGCGGCTTCCAGTGCCGCTGGACACAGCAGCTCCACCGCCGGCAATTGTCGCGCTCGTTCCAGCAGGGCGAACTGGATGACTCGGTTTTCGATGATCCAGCCCAGCAATGGCTCGCCGAGACTGGCACTGTCGAAATGAATTTGGCCGAAGCCGCTGGCATCCCATACGCGCATGTCGCGGAACGGGCTGACCCGCCAGGCGGTCATGCCGTCCCAGGCGCCCACCGCCGCGAAAATGCGCTGCGAAGCGCGGCTGATGGCGGAAACCCGAATATCGAGTTCCGCAGTCGGTCGGATACGTTCCAGTGGGGTGCCTTCGAGCAAGGCGATCTTCAAATCGGTGTCGCCCAAAGCGCAAGCCAGGGCCGAGCCAACCATGCCGCCGCCGGCGATGAGGAGGTCGTAGTCGGTTTTGATATCGTGCATAGTGTTCTCCCGCCCCTAACCCCAATCCCAACCCCTCTCTCAGGGGATGGGAGGGGTATCGATTCAGGCGGTCAGTGGTAAACCTCGCGTCAGCTTGGACAAACGTCCGTCCAACCCCATGCTCTGACGGGCGAACCAGTGTTTGATCGGTGAGCAAAGGTCGAACGCCAGTAATCCCAGATTGCGGACAGCCCGAACCGGGGGTAGCGGATTGACGAACAGCCGAGTCAGGGCATCGGTGATGGCGATGGTTTGCCGCTGGTCCCAACGTCGCCAGTCGGCGTAGCGATCCAGCACCGCCCGATCGCCGATGTCCCGCCCATCACGCCAGGCGTCGGCGACGACCTCCGCCAGTGCCGCCACATCCCGGATGCCGAGATTGAAACCCTGTCCGGCAATAGGGTGGAGAGTATGCGCGGCATTGCCGATGATCGCGACCCGGTGGCGGGTGTGTTCGCGGGATTTCAGCAGAAACAGCGGATACGCTTGCCGACGGCCGATACGCGAAAAATCGCCCAGCCGGTCGCCGAAGCGATGGTGCAATAAAGCAGCAAATTCGGCCTCGTTCGCGGCCAGTGCCGCCGGTGCATCGGCCTCGTTCATCGTGCAGACCACCGCACAGCGGCTATCGTCCATCGGCAACAGCGCAACCGGGCCATCCTTGGTAAACCGTTCGTAGGCCATGTGGCGGTGGGGCAGGGTAGGGGTGACGTTGGCGATGATCGCCTGTTGGCCGTATTCCCAGCGCAGAGTTTGGATTCCGAGCTGCTCGCGTATCGGCGAGTTGGCGCCGTCGGCCGCCACTACAAGCTTGGCGCGCAATTCCACGATCCGTTCGTCGCCAAAGCAGAGGGTGGCGCGAGCGGTTTCCGGTTCGATGGCGATCTGCTCGAGCCGGGCTGGACACAGCAGTTCGATCCCGCGCAGAGTCGGCAATTTTGCCAGCAACGCCGTACCGATCAAGCGCGCCTCGGCGACGTAACCCAGTGCATCCACCCCCTCGTCGCGGCAATCGAGGTGAGCGAAGCCAACACCACCGCGCTCGGAAATGTGGATTTGCCGGATCGGCGAAACGGTCGGTTCCAGCATTTCCCATAGGCCGAGAGTCTGGAAAATACGCTTGGTACCTTGCGCCAACGCGATGGCGCGGTCGTCGTAGCTGGGGTGAGCGCTGGTGGCGAACGGCGCGGCTTCGACGAGGCCGACGTGTAGATTTAGATCCGCCAGCGCGCAGGCCAAGCTGGCGCCCACCATCCCGCCACCGATGATGAGCAAGTCATAATCGGTCGATTTCATCGCCCGTCCCGCATCAATGCCTCGATGTCATCAATTGCCTTGGGGGCGGCGTGGGTGAGGACTTCGTGGCCGTTGGGGGTGACCAGTACATCATCCTCGATGCGTACGCCGATTCGCCACCAACGCTCGTCGAGTTCCGTTTCGAGATGGACGCCGAGCCGTGCCCAGTGGGCATCCATGATTTTGCCGCCAGCGGGGATGTAAAGACCGGGTTCGATGGTGGTGACCATGCCCGGCTCAAAGACTCGCCAGTCATCGCCGAGCTTGTAATCGCCGACATCGTGTACGTCCATACCCAGCCAGTGGCCGGTACGGTGCATGAAAAGCGTTTTATGCCCCTCTGCCTGAATCAGCGCTTCGATTTCGCCATGCAGCAAGCCGAGCGCCACCAGTCCCTCGGTCAAGGTCCGCACCGCCGCCTCGTGCGGCTCGTTAAAATGGCAGCCGGGCCGGACTTTGTCGATCGCCGCTTTCTGCGAGGCCAACACGAGCTCATAAATGGCGCGCTGCTCGCCAGAGAAACGACCGTTGACCGGAAAGCTGCGGGTGATGTCGGAAGCGTAGCCGTCCAGTTCCGCGCCGGCGTCGATCAGCACGATGTCGCCATCGCGCAGCGGCGCATTATTCTCGGTGTAGTGCAGGATGCAACTGTTATCCCCGCCGCCGACAATGGATGGATAAGACCAGCCAGCTCCATTGCGGATGAAGGTGCGGAGAATTTCCGCTTCGAGTTCGTATTCCATCATGCCGGGCCGGCAAATCTGCATCGCCTGACGATGCGCTTCGGCGGCGATGCGGGCGGATTCACGCATCACGGCCACCTCTTCCGCTGTTTTGTGCAACCGCATATCGTGCAGCAGATGTTCCAGGGCAATGAAGGTCGTCGGCGCGCGCACACCGGCACGGGCTTTGCCGCGCACTTGGCTGATCCAGTCCATCACCCGCCGGTCGAAGTTGGGGTTGTAACCGATGGCATGGAAGACGCGCTCGCGATTTTCCAACAGGGGAGGCAGCCGTTTGTCGATTTGGGCGATGGGATGGGCATTGTCCACCCCGTAGCGCTCCATTGCGCCTTGCGGTCCAGCCCGGCGCCCATGCCAAATTTCCATCTCAGGGTCGCGCTCGCGGCAAAACAGCAGGAATTCGTGCTGAGCCCCTGGCGCCAATACCGCGACAGCCTCCGGTTCCGGGAACCCAGTGAGATAATAAAAATCGCTGTCCTGACGGTAGGGGTAATGGACGTCACGGTTGCGGGGCATGGACGGTGCGGCAGGCAGCAGGGCAATCGAACCGGTCCCCATTCGGTCCATCAGCTCGCGGCGGCGACGGGCGAAAACAGCGGGGGGTATGGCACGGGAAAGCATCGGTGGGAATTCCAGGTTCAGTGATGGCGAGTGCGGCTTGGTGGGCTGGACTGGCGCAAGTCCTGATGGATCAGCAGCAATCCAGCGCGCAGGTATTCGACCACTTCCGCATAAGCGGCTTCGTCAGCCTCGGTGGCTTGATCGGTGTCAAAGCCGGCCTGGGCAATTTCGGTAGCATCACGCAGAAATTCCCGACTTTCGGCGGACAATTCGCCTTGCCGTTCCACTTCGCCCAAACCGAGGCCGTACAACAGACCTTGGCACCAGATGCCCAAGGCATCGGCGCGCTGGCGCAAGGGCGCATCGTCGTCGGGTAACAGCGGCGTCGCCGACCAGTCGGGAGCGTTCAGTTGCGCGGTAGCGTATTCGAAAAGTTTGAGGAGAATATCGCGAAACGGTTTCGTCAGTTCGATATCCTCGATTAAGTATTCGCTGGCGTGGATCAACCAGCGCTCGGAATCGAGATTGCGGTCGGCGCACAGCAAACCGCATAGCAAGCCGTGCAGTTCGGCCGGATCGATCGGATCGAGCAGTTGGGCCAGGCGTTCGAAGAGCGGCTGGTTGATCGTGGACATGGCGAATTCCGAGGGGTGTAATATCGTGATTGGCAATCCTAACATTCCGTGGGTGAGCCTTGGTAGCGAACCCGAAATTGACCTGATCGAAAGAGCCGCTCTATAGTATTCCCATGAAAATCGATGAACTGTACGAAAAAACCGTGCCGGCCGAGGTCGATCCGCTCGATAACGTGACCGAAACGGCCACGAGTGGGTTGGCTATCCTCGCCGAGCGCGTGGAACAGCTAATGCATTACTGCGAGCAATTGTTGAGAGAAAATCAGACCTTGTACGAACAGAAGGCCGAACTGCGGGCCGAGTGTGACGAACTGCGCGAGAAAAACGAGCAATCGCGTTCCCGTATCGAGGCGATGATCGTGCGCCTCAAAAGTCTGGAGCAAGCGCTGTGAGCGGAGAAGCCATCGGTGTTACCGTGCCAATTCTCGGTGGCGAGTATCGTTTTTTGTGTCAACCGGCCGAGCGGGACGAACTGTTGGAGGCAGGCCGCTATCTCGACGAGAAGATGCGGGAAGTTCGGGATCGCAGCAGCAAGCTGTTGAGCCTGGAAGCGGTCGCGGTGATGGCTGCCATGAATATCAGTCACGAGCTTCTGCGGCAGCAGCGTCAGTTGGCCGAGACGGATACAGTTGTCAACCGTCATGTGCGGGATATAGTGCAAAAAATTGATGTCGTTCTTAGTAAATCCGTACCGGTTGAGTTATAATCTAGCTCAATATTGAATTTTTCAGTTCGGGCGCTCTCTGCGGTGTTCGAGTAGAGGGCTGGGTAACCCCTTGATCCTAATTAATTTTACCCCAGGGAGAAAGCTGTCGGCGTGGTGTGCATGTCCGCCTTGTAGCGGAAAGCCTGATATGCCGCTCCGTTCCCCCACTTGAGCCGCCTGGTTCAAGGGCAAAGGCCCGAGACGGCACAGGCGGAGAGCGCCCCCCTCGTTTAATTGGCAGGCATGGCGACCAAGGTCGCCTTTATTTTGGCTGGCACTCTCGCTTTGACCCTGAATCGAAACGACCTTCGCCGACGGTTGCGGGCCCAACGTCGGAACTTACCGGATGACGAACGTCGCAATGCAGCGCTGGCCGTAGCTCGGCGGTTGGTCGATTGGCCTGAATTTGTCGATGCGGGCCGAATTGCCGGTTACTGGGCTTGCGATGGCGAGCTCGATCCGGCCCCGATCCTAGAGAACGCCTGGGCCATGGCCAAGATGGTTTATCTGCCCATCTTGGCCGATGAGCCGACCGAATCCCTGCGTTTTGCTCTCTATCGACCTGGCCTGCCCATGCGTCGCAATCGGTTTGATATTCCCGAGCCTGAGGCTGCGCCATCGACGTGGTTGCAACCCGAACAACTGGACTTGGTCTTGACCCCTGTGGTGGCTTTCGATGCGATGGGCACTCGCCTGGGCATGGGCGGAGGATTCTACGATCGCAGCTTCGCGTTCTTACGCAACCTGGATGATTGCACCCAGCGACCGCTGTTGCTGGGGCTGGGTTACGAATTCCAGAACACCCGCGAGCGCTTGTTCCGTCAGTCCTGGGATGTACCCCTGAATGCGGCAGTGACAGAAGTCGCCCTTCGCAGATTCGCTTCAGGCCAACCACTTGGCGGAAGATGATCGATGGGCTATTGGCTACTAAAGTCGGAACCTTCGGTATTCGGTTTCGCTGATTTGGCGCGTGCACCGGGACAGACCACGCCGTGGGAAGGGGTGCGCAATTATCAGGCCCGTAACTTTCTGCGAGAGGGGATACGCCGGGGCGATCAGGCGTTTTTCTACCACTCCGGCACGGCCAGTCCCGCTGTCGTCGGTATCGTTGAGATCGTGCGGGAAGGTTATCCCGACGAAACCGCCTTCGATCCAGTCAGCCCGTATTACGACCCTGCCAGCACGCCTGACCAGCCCCGCTGGTATCGGGTGGACGTGCGGCTACTCCGGCCCTTGCGCCGGCCCATTGCGCTTGCCGAGTTGAAGCACTATCAAGAAGCGTTGGCCGATTTTACCCTGCTGCGCCGAGGCAACCGATTGTCAGTTTTACCGGTGACGGCGGCGCAATGGGAGTTTATGCTCGCTTTGGAAGCAGTGCCCGTTCCTCAGCTTCGGCCGTCCAGAAACAGCCGGTAGGCGGGATTGTCCGTCTCCTCGCGCCAGGGATAGCCCAGCTTGTGGATGAACTGCTGAAACTGAGATCGTTCCGCTTCGGGGACCTGGATGCCGACCAATACTCGGCCGTGGTCGGAGCCGTGATTACGGTAGTGAAACAGGCTGATATTCCAGCCGTGTGCCATCCCGGTCAGAAATTTCAGCAAGGCGCCCGGTCGTTCCGGGAACTCGAAGCGGTACAGCAGCTCGTCGCAAATGCCGGGCGCATGGCCGCCCACCATGTAGCGGATATGTAATTTCGCCATCTCGTTATCGCTCATGTCGAGCACTGGATAGCCGTGTTCGCGCAGGGTATCGATGATGCGGTTTTTTTCCTCCTCACCCTCGGTCAACTGGATGCCCGCGAATACCTGGGCTTGCCGGGAGTCAGCATAGCGGTAGTTGAACTCGGTGATGGATCGCTTGCCGATCACTTGGCAGAACCGGCGGAAACTGCCGGGCTGTTCTGGAATCGTGACCGCCAGCAGGGCTTCGCGCCGCTCGCCAAGTTCCGCCCGTTCGGCAACATGGCGCAAGCGGTCGAAATTGATGTTGGCGCCACAGTTGAGAGCGATCAGATTGGCACCCGTGACATTGGTGCGGGCCACGTACTTTTTCAAACCCGCAGTGCCGAGCGCGCCAGCCGGTTCGGCGATGGCGCGGGTATCGTCGAAAATATCCTTGGTTGCCGCGCAAATTTCATCGGTGGACACCAGGATGATGTCATCCACCAGCTCCCGTGCCAGCCGGAAGGTTTCCTCGCCTACTTGCCGGACCGCCACGCCATCGGCGAAGATGCCCACTTGGTCGAGTATCACACGTTCGCCACATTTGAGCGCCTGATACATCGAGGCGGCGTCGTCCGGTTCCACGCCGATGATCTTGATTTCCGGCCGTAGAAATTTTACGTAAGCCGCGATTCCGGCGATCAGACCACCACCGCCGACCGCGATGAAGATCGCCTCGATGGGGTCGGGGTGTTGGCGCAGGATTTCCATGCCGATCGTGCCCTGGCCCGCGATGACATCTGGGTCGTCGTAGGGGTGGATGAACGTCAGCCCTTTTTCCGCTTCCAACTGGCGGGCATGCTGATAGGCTTCGTCGTAGGTATCGCCAAACAGCACGGTTTTGCCGCCCCGATCGCGTACGGCTTGCACCTTGATGGCCGGTGTGGTGCGGGGCATAACGATGATGGCTTTCGCACCGAGACGCTGGGCGGATAGGGCGACGCCCTGGGCGTGATTGCCCGCCGAGGCGCAAATGATGCCTTTTTCCAGCGCCTCGCGCGGCAGGCTGGCGATCTTGTTATAAGCGCCACGCAGCTTGAAGGAAAATACCGGCTGCAAGTCCTCCCGCTTGAGCAGCACCCGGTTGTTCAAGCGTCGCGACAGGCGAGGCATGGTCTCCAGGGGCGATTCGATGGCCACGTCGTAAACCCGCGCGGTGAGAATCTTTTTGATGTAATCGCACATGATGATCAAAGACGTTGAGGAAAGGGGATGACATGTCCAATGATGACATGAAAAAACGCGCTGCCGAGGCGGCGCTCGAATTCGTGGCAGATAATACGATTTTAGGGGTCGGCACCGGTTCGACGGTCGATTATTTTATTGAGGCTCTGGCACGCATTAAACACCGAATCGACGGGGTGGTGTCGAGCTCCGAGGCCACGACGCGGCGGTTGAAGGCGCAGCGGATTCCGATACTGGAACTAAACGCCGCCGGGCCGCTACCACTGTACGTGGACGGTGCCGACGAGGCCAACCACCAGTTGCAGCTCATCAAAGGTGGTGGCGGGGCACTGACCCGCGAGAAAATTGTCGCGGCTGCCAGCGAATTGTTCGTCTGCATTGCGGACCAGTCCAAGCTGGTGGATGTGCTGGGCACCTTTCCCCTGCCGGTTGAGGTGATTCCGATGGCACGCAGCCATGTGGGGCGGGAATTGCTTAAGCGTGGCGGTCAACCAGTGCTGCGGGAGAATGTCGTTACCGATAACGGCAATCTAATTATCGATGTCTACAACTTGCGAATTCTGGAACCGGTTGTGCTGGAAGCGGAGTTGAACAATATCGCCGGTATCGTCGCGGTGGGGTTGTTCGCGTTGCGACCGGCAGATGTCCTGCTGTTGGGAACCGCCGATAGCGTGCGAACGATTCGTTTTGCAGGCCGATGAAAGGGACCGGACAATAAAAAACGGGCACCGCTATGCGGCGCCCGTCGCCCTTACGCCCGATGTCAGGCTTTAGTTTTAGAAGTCAACCCTGGTACCGATAGAAACGGCGTTCTGATCGCCATAAAGCGGGCTGTCGCTATTACGGCCGATGTACTCAAGCCAGACGCGAGTCCGCTTGCTGAAATCGTACTGGTACCCCACCAGATAATTGTCGATGGTGCTGTCAGAACCGGGGATATCGATTTTGGTGTCCATCTGGCCGTAGGCGGCCCGGAGCGTGTTGTTACCGAACCGATATTCTCCAGTCAGATACCAGTTGTTGGCATCGTCGTTGCCGAAAACGGGAATATCGTTAAATTTGGCGGTGCCGAGCAAGCCAAACTCGTTGAGCTTGCCCTGCTCATAAATGAAACCAACACTGAAAGGACCCCCTGTGTATCCCAAGCCCACGATCCATTGGTGTAGATCGAGATCGACACTGATATTGGTCCCATCACTCAACTGGCCCAAGAGGACGTTTTTGTCACCGTCAAGCTCGATATAGCTGATACCGGCGAAGAATGGGCCATTGCTGTACTTGGCCGCGATATTCCACAGGTCAACGTCATCCGAATAGCCTTGATTGTCATTCTGCGCGCCATCCAACACCAGCATGCCTTCGGCGCTGAAGCCGTTGAAGTCAGGCGTGGTGTAATAGATGCTATTTTCTAGCCGGAATAGTGAACCATCGCCGAGATCCCGGTCGTTGACGAGATTCACCTTGAATCCGCTAAACGAACCGCCGAGCCATCCAGTACTGCCAAGTGATTTGTCGGTGTTGAAAACGTCGACGATTCCCCCGACGTGGTAATAGGGAGTCTCTTGAGTGCCCAGGGAGATCTGGCCGAAACCGCCTTTTAGGCCGACGAATTTGGGGCGATTGCCTTCCAGGTTGCCACCTTCGCTGATATCGACGCCAAATTCGTACTGATAAACAGCGCTCAGACCGCCACCCAGATCCTCGGAGCCCAAAACACCGAGGCGAGAACTATTATTCGCGATATCCCAGCTACCGTCGCCATTGAACAAAGAGTTACTTTCGTCGTTGTAATCGATCGACACTCGCGCGGAGCCGTACAGGATCGTATCAGCTTGGGCGGCAAGAGGAGCGGTGAGAGCGGCTGTAACGGCCAAGGCGAGGAGGGACTTTTTCATAGCTAGATTCCTGATCTGCATTGAATTCGTGTTTCAAAGTTCGCTTTCCAATCAATCGGCTACTTTGATTGGGAAATGATCTTTAAAACCATCTGACGGTAATTTATATACGGATTTCGTCAAAAATGCAACTATTTATTTATAAAAATACAACTTATTTGTATAAACACAACGTTATTGAATTTCATGCGCCGATCGAAATGAGAAAATAAAAACGGGCACCCCTAGGGGCGCCCGTTCATTCGTTATCGATCAGGCTCGTTGGAGCTTAGAAATCGTGACGCGTACCGATCGAGATAGTTTGCTTATCGCCGACCAGGCTGGAATCAACGTCTCTATCCATCCACTCGACCCAGACACGGGTGCGCTTGCTGAAGTTGTACTGGTAACCCAACGCCCAGTTATTGATTTCATCCTGGACGATAACCCCCGGAACATTGTTGACAACGACGGGGATCCGGTCATCCTCGGGGCTGACGAAGCCATACGAAGCCCGGATGACGTTGGGGCCGAAGGTGTACTGACCAGTCAGATAAATGTTCTCAGACTTGCCGAAGTACAAGGTATTGACGTCGCCATTTTCGTAGGCAAGAGTGACGGCAATAGGACCTGAGTTGTAACCAAACGCCAAGCCCCACTGATCGCCATCATAGGTGGGCTTAGTCACGAAGTCACTGAACTCACTACCTTCCAAGCCCATGTAGGTGCCGCCCACGAAGAACGGACCGTTCTTGTAGCTGACCCCGATGTTCCACATGTCGAGATCATCACTCAAGTTGCCCGGCAACTTGTTGGTATCCGACGTTTTGCACAGATCAGCCGGCGTGGTAGGGTCGCTCGGCGAGCAGGAACCGTTGAAAACAAGCATCGCCTGGGCACTGAAGCCGCTGAAGTTCGGCGTGGTGTAGATCACGCTGTTGTCCATGCGTAGCCCGAAGGTATTGCCCAGGTAGGTGTCGTCATCGAACACCTTGCTGCTGTTGAAAATATCGCCGATACCGATCACGTTATAGTACGGGGTCCATTGGGTGCCAGCGGTGACGGAGCCGAAACCACCCTTGAGGCCGACCCACTTAGGACGGTTGCTGTTCAGATTACCGCCTTCGGTCATATCGACGCCGAATTCATATTGGTAGATAGCGCTCAGCCCACCGCCCAAGTCTTCCTCACCCCGGACACCCAGACGAGAAGAATTGTTGAAGATATCCCACGCCTGATTACCGGGCACAACAGGAATTATCGTGCCAGGCACTGGGCCTTGAGCATACGTCGTGTCATTGTCATCATAATCGAGGGATACCCGAGCCGAACCATACAACGTGGTATCCGCGTGGGCAGCGGTACCGAAACCAACCAGCGCAGCGGCCACCGCCAGTGCGAGAGCAGACTTTTTCATAATTAAACTCCTAGGTTTGTGTTGTAAATACACAACAAAAAGACGCTCGAAATTCATTGAAGAAATTTATACGCATTTTGAAGCACAAATGCAACTGATATTTTCAAAAAAAACACAAAATTTAATTTATTGTTTCAATGATACAACAATATGTTGCTTTTTTATCTAAAATTTGCCATAAAAAAACCCACCTCGTTGACCGCGAGGTGGGTTTTTGCGTGGCTGGGGGACTAGGATTCGAACCTAGGTTGACGGAGTCAGAGTCCGTAGTCCTGCCGCTAGACGATCCCCCAAGAGTGTATCAGCGCTTGGAATACTGAGTGGCGCGACGCGCCTTGCGCAGACCAACTTTCTTGCGTTCCACTTCGCGGGCATCGCGGGTGACGAAGCCAGCTTTGCGCAGGGGAGCGCGCAAGCTCTCGTCGTATTGGATCAGCGCACGCGTGAGGCCGTGGCGGATCGCGCCAGCCTGACCGGTGATGCCTCCGCCCCTGACTGTGACGTAAACATCAAAGCGGTCGCCGAGATCGGCCACTTCCAGTGCCTGATGGACCACCATCCGAGAGGTTTCACGCCCGAAATATTCATCCAGGGGCCGTCGGTTGATGGTGATAGTGCCGGTGCCGGGCCGCAGGAACACCCGCGCGGTAGCGGTCTTGCGCCGACCCGTCCCGTAATGGTGACTCTCGATCATTCTTGCCGGTTCCGTTTCAGTTGTCGGCGGTTTAACGCGCCAGTTCTAGCGGCAGGGGTTGCTGGGCGGAATGCTGGTGTTCAGAACCCGCGTAAACCTTCAGCTTGCGGAACATGGCTCTACCGAGGGGATTCTTCGGCAACATGCCCTTGACCGCGATCTGAATGATTCGCTCCGGAGTAGTTTTCCGCAACTTTTCCAGGGAAATCGACTTGATATTGCCGACGTAACCCGTGGTGTGGTAATAGATTTTATCGGTTTCCTTGCGGCCGGTCGTTCGCACCTTGGCGGCGTTAATTACAATGATGTAATCGCCGGTATCAACGTGGGGAGTGTATTCGGGCTTGTGTTTGCCCCGCAAGCGACGGGCGATTTCTGTCGACAGCCGGCCCAGAACCTGATCCGAGGCGTCGATTACATACCAGTCGCGCTTGACCTCGGCCGGTTTGGCGCTGAAAGTTTTCATTAGTGACAGGCTCCAAAAATCCATGTCCGCGTAGGGAGTCGCGTATCTTACTCAAGCAGAGCCCGCCTTACAAGACTCGATAAAGTTTGCTGATTTGGAAAGGTAACATGGGGTAAACGCTTAAATGCGCAACCGCTCCACTGTACGGCCTCCGACAAGATGTTCCTCGATAATCTCGTCTAGATCGGTGCGATCCACGTAGGTGTACCAAGTTTCTTCAGGATAGATCACGATTACCGGACCTTCGGCACAGCGATCCAAGCAGCCAGCGGTATTGATGCGTACTTTGTGAGGAATGGCCGGCCCCAGTTCCTTGACGCGTTGCTTGACGTAGTCGCGAGCTTCTTGGGCACCGTACTGCTGGCAGCATTGCGAGCCATCCGGGCGCAGATTAGTGCAAAAGAAGACATGATAGCGATAATAGGACACCTGACTGCTCTCCTGATTTGAGTTTACGCACATGACCACTCGTTACTATACCCCTGTCGATGCCTTGCTCATCAATCTGGACCAAGCCGTTCGCACCTTGATCGGCCGACCGGTAACGACCGGTCGGCCCCGGCCGGACGCCGATGCTCCAACTGAGGCATTGCCATCCACTGAACAGCGATTGGCCAGCCGTTTGATGCGGGTCAATCACACCGGTGAAGTGTGCGCCCAGGCCTTGTATCAGGGGCAGGCGCTGACAGCGCAACTGGATACGGTGCGCGACCGGATGGAGCAGGCCGCAAGCGAGGAAAATGACCATTTAGCGTGGTGCGAGGCGCGGCTGAAAGAATTGGACAGCCATCCCAGCGTGCTGAATCCATTATTCTATGTCGGTGCATTCGCCATCGGTGCACTGGCCGGTAAAATCGGCGACCGCTGGAGCCTGGGTTTCGTCGCCGAGACCGAGCATCAAGTCGTTCAGCATCTGGATTCGCATCTAGGACGGCTACCTGCCCGCGATCAGGCGAGCCGAGCCATTTTGGAGCAAATGAAGGAGGACGAAGCGCGCCACGCTACCCACGCGCTGATCGCCGGTGGCGCCCGATTGCCGCTGCCGGTGCGATTGTTGATGAAGGGGGCGTCAAAGATAATGACGAAGACGACATACTGGGTTTGATGAATACCTGTCCCGTATTTCGAACTTTTTCCCCCTTATCTCCGGCCCTATCCGGAAAAGAACAAGGGGTGTGCGGGCAGCGAAAATTAAATTTGCAAGCCCTTGCGTGGGTTCTCGCCGTCAACAATCTCCGCCATTTCCTGCCGCACTCGCCGTTCGATTTCCGATCGCTCACGCAGTGGCATGTCTTGTTTGTCCACGCCAAACAGATAATGATTTAGATCGAAGTCTTTCAGGAACATCTTGGTATGAAAGATGTGTTCCTGATCGACATTCGCGTCAATCATCTGATACCGCTCGTGGGAGTCCCGCGATAAGTAGTTCTGGATCGAAGTGATCGGGTGATCAATAAAGTGTTTTTTGCCAGTCACGTCCCGAGTGAAGCCACGCACCCGGTAGTCGATGACGACGATGTCGGACTCGAAGCTGTGGATCAGGTCATTTAGGGCTTTGAGCGGTGAGATGCAGCCGCAGGTTGAAACATCGATATCGGTGCGAAAGGTGTTGATGCCGTTGTCAGGATGGTTTTCCGGGTAAGTGTGAACCGTGATATGGCTCTTGTCCAAGTGGCAGACCACCGTATTCGGTAGTGATCCCGGCCATTCGGTATTGGAAATGCTGCCGGATGTAACCGGCTCTTCGGAAATCAGCATGGTAACGCTTGTGCCTTGTGGCTCGTAGTCCTGGCAGGCGATATTCAGAATGTTGGCGCCGATAATTTTGGAGACATTGGCCAGAATCTGGGTGAGTCGTTCGGCGTTATAGGTTTCATCGATGTAAGCGAGATAGCGTTCGTGCTGTCCGAGCGTCGCGGCGTAGCAGATATCGTAGATATTGAAGCTGAGGGTTTTCGTCAGGTTATTGAATCCGTGCAAGCGCAGTTTGGGCCTCGGCACCGGCGTCATGATGGCTTTCCCTCCTCGCGGGCGAAAATCATCGGTACGCCGGTTGGCGGGCCAGCGTCTCGTTCGGAGCGCATGGGAGTGCGGCAGGATCGAGTGACGGTGCCGGGCACGCGGCGAAGCCTTCAGGCTTCACGAATCTCGAAGGTGTGGCTGATTTGGGCCGTTTTTCCGAGCATAATCGAGGCCGAACAGTATTTCTCAGCGGACAGCTCGATAGCACGCTCGACGTGTTTGGTGCTTAGATTCTTGCCGGTCAGGATGAAGTGCACGCGGATGTCAGTGAAGACCTTAGGATCGCTGTCGGCACGTTCGGCTTCCAGTTGTAGCTCGCAGCCGCGCAAATCCTGCCGGGCCTTGCGGAGAATGTGAACCACATCGACGGCGGTGCAGCCGCCCATGCCCATCAGCAGCATTTCCATCGGTCGCGGTCCGAGATTGTGACCGCCCAATTCCGGCGGTCCATCCAGCACTAGCGCGTGGCCGCTCGCGGATTGGGCCACGTAAGTCATGTCTTCCAGCCAAGTGATACGGGTTTTCATCAGGATGCTCGTGAAGTTTGGTTGTCGCCCTGAGGCCGCGTTCCGAACAGTTCCGCCAGCTTGGCACCCGGAACGTCCGCGCGCATGAAGGCTTCGCCGACCAGAAAAGCGTGTACGCCGTGCTCGCGCATCAGGGTAACGTCCGCTGAGGTGTGAATGCCGCTTTCGGTGACCACGATGCGGTCGGCCGGAATGCGAGGTAGCAGGTTGAGCGTGGTGTCCAGCCGGGTTTCGAAGGTGCGCAGATCGCGGTTATTGATGCCGATCAGCGGCGTGTTGAGTGCCAGTGCCCGTTCCAATTCCTCCGCATCGTGGACCTCGACCAGCACATCCATGCCGAGCGTGATCGTCAATCGTGCCAGATCCCGCAGCACGGTATCGTCCAAGGCGGCCACGATCAGCAAAACGCAATCGGCACCGATCAGGCGGGCTTCGTACACCTGATAAGGATCGATGATGAAGTCCTTGCGTAGGATTGGTAGCAGGCAGGCGGTTTGCGTTTCCCGAAGAAAGTCCTCGTGACCCTGGAAAAAATCGTGATCGGTCAATACCGACAGGCAGGTCGCGCCAAACGCGGAATAACTACGCGCAATGTCCGCTGGATGAAACGGGTCGCGCAGTAGACCCTTGCTAGGCGAAGCCCGCTTGATCTCGGCGATGATCGCTGGCTGGCTGTCGGCGATGGTTTGTTCCAGGCGCTCTCGAAACGGTCGGGTCGGTGGTAGTTTCGCGACCATCTGGCGAAGTTCGGCCAAGCTAAATCGTTGGTTGCGCTCTGATATTTCCTCGGCCTTGCGCGCCAGGATTTTCCTAAGGATGTCCGGGACGTCGCTCATACGGCTAACTTTTGAGTGCAACGCACAAATTCGTCCAGTTTGGTGCGTGCTCTACCGCTGGCAAGCGCTTCCCGTGCCCGTTCGATGCCGCCCGCGATGGAATCGGCCAGATTGGCGGCGTACAGCGCTGCGCCGGTATTGAGGATGACGATGTCGCGTGGGGCGCCTGGTTCATCGTTCAACGCTGCCAGCAACATAGCTTTGGATTGTTCGGCGCTGTCGACCTTGAGGTTGCGGTTGGACATCATGGCCAATCCGAAGTCCTCAGGATGAATCTCATATTCCAAAATCTCGCCATTCTTCAGTTCGCCGACCAGGGTAGCGGCGCCGAGCGAAATTTCATCCATGCCGTCCTTGCCCCAGACGGCCAGGACGTGCTGCGCGCCGAGTCGCTGCATGACCCGTACTTGGATACCGACCAGATCGGGATGGAATACGCCCATCAGTTGGTTCGGTGCGCCAGCAGGGTTGGTCAGCGGACCGAGGATATTAAAAAGGGTGCGCACGCCCATCTCGCGGCGGACCGGCGCGACGTTTTTCATGGCCGAATGGTGGTTAGGGGCGAACATGAAACCCAATCCGGTCGCCGCGATGCATTCTGCCACCTGTTCAGCCTGTAGGTCGATACGGGCGCCAAGGACTTCCAGTACATCGGCGCTGCCGGATTTGGAGGACACGCCGCGATTGCCGTGCTTAGCGACGCGGGCGCCAGCGGCGGCGGCCACAAACATCGATGCAGTGGAAATATTAAAGGTGTGCGCGCCATCACCACCGGTACCGACGATATCCACGAAATGCTCGTGTGGTGGGGGAACGTGAACCTTGGTGGACAGTTCACGCATCACCGTGGCGGCGGCAGTGATCTCGCCGATGGTTTCCTTTTTGACACGCAGGCCGGTGAGGATAGCGGCGGTCATGACCGGTGAGATCTCACCAGCCATGATCTGGCGGATCAGCGCCAGCATCTCGTCGTAGAAGATTTCGCGGTGTTCGATGGTGCGTTGCAGGGCTTCCTGGGGAGTGATGGACATGCGGATCTCCGCGACGGTTCAGTGCCGCTGATTGAGAAAGTTTTGAAGTAGAGTGTGACCGTGCTCGGTCAGGATGGATTCGGGATGGAACTGTACGCCTTCGACCGGCAGTGTTTTGTGCCGCACGCCCATGATTTCATCCAGCTCACCGTCCGCGGTTTGAGTCCAGGCCGTGATGTCTAGACCATCCGGGATGGTAGCTTTTTCAATCACCAGGGAATGATAGCGCACCACGGTAAACGGGTTGGGCAGGCCAGCAAACACGCCCCGGTTGTTGTGATGGACAGCGGAAGTCTTGCCGTGCATGACGTGGCCGGCACGGACGATTTTGCCGCCGAAGGCTTGGCCGATGCTCTGATGACCCAGGCAGACGCCGAAGATGGGAATCCGGCCAGCGAAGGTATCAATAACGGCCAGCGATACACCCGCTTCGGTGGGAGTGCAGGGGCCGGGGGAAAGCACGATGCGCTCAGGATGAAGTTCGACGATTTCATCCGGGGTGATCTGGTCGTTGCGATAGACCTTCACGTCCTCACCCAATTCACCCAGATATTGCACCAAGTTGTAAGTGAAAGAGTCATAGTTGTCGATCATCAGCAGCATGGCGCGGATATCCTGTATTTTCGATAAGGTGCTTCAAGTTCGCGCACCCGCATTTTTAGCACGGCGCTCACGGGCAACGGTCACGATTGGAACATTTTCACCGGAATCCGGGCTAAGGGGAAATTCTTCGTTTCGAATCGGGGAAGATTCCTGGGGGCGAAATGGATCCAGGCGAGTTTGAGCGGCGGGCATTATTCCTTTTTTGCTGCAATTTCGGTGTATTCCGAGAATAAATAGGCAACGCCAGTCATCCAAGTAATGTCACTCGAAAGTCTGGGCGCGCTGGTAAGTCACGGTTGCTCCATTTGCGCTGAGAGATTAATGAGAATTGAATAATATCGGCATGGTATTTGCAAAAAATATTTTGATATGCTGGCCTGCCCGCGCTGAGCTGATTTTTTAATTTTTTGAAGGAACTGAATATGCTTCAGACTGTTGCCACGGTACCCACTCCCCGGATGATCGAGTTGCTCGAATTGATCGAGTTGGCCAGTCAAAGGGATATCGAGCCCCGGCTGACCGACTATTTGCATCATTGTCGTCGTACGGGTTATGAGCCGCCCATGGAGTTATTGAATATGGCACGTGACACTATTGAGAGAAAGCGGGTTTGTTGATCGGTTTTTATGGGCCATTGAAATGACATTGAGGTCGTTCGATTAGGTCCAAATCTATCGGTCCAATCTGGTCGCCGCAAAGGCCCAATTTGGCGAGCCAACGAATCAATCGGTCTAAATTTTTTTGTTGCAATGTTTTCAATAAGTGACATAAATTGTCATTTATTGATTTTTTTCGTATAGATTATTCAATTATTTTTGATTTAAAAAATCAGAAATACGCCAATTTGATGCGAGTTCGCTCGCGAATGTCGCATCGGTTGGCGTTCTTGGGTGATTTGCCCTATTTTGGATCGCTCCTCCCCCTTCGCGACCGGTGCTTGTCCACCTCCTCCAATGTCGCTTGGATTTTCCTCTGTCCGACTAGTGTGAGGTCCGGTTGTGAAGTCGGCTCTTTGCCTGTCGGACGCCTGCTCGAAAACCAAGTATGCTTTCGCCTTGCCGTAAATTTGCCTTTATCTAGGAGCTGTTTATGTTGGTGCATCCCGATTTCGATCCGGTGGCGTTTGCCGTGGGGCCGCTGCAGGTACGTTGGTATGGTCTGATGTATCTGCTGGGATTCGTAGTAGGTTGGGCGCTGGGCCGCTATCGAGCCAAGCAACCCGGTTCGGGCTGGACTGCGGATCAAATGGACGATCTAGTGTTCTATATCGCTTTGGGCGTCATTCTCGGCGGTCGAATCGGCTATATCTTGTTTTATGGATTTGGTTCATTCCTCCACAATCCGTTGATACTGTTTAAAATCTGGGAAGGTGGCATGTCCTTCCATGGGGGGTTTATCGGTGTGCTGCTGGCAATGGTGCTTTTCGCTCGCAAGTATCAAAAAGGGTTTTGGGCGACGGTCGATTTCATTGCGCCGCTGATCGCGCCGGGCATTCTGTTCGGGCGCATTGGTAATTTCATCAATGGCGAATTGTGGGGGCGAGTAACCGATCTGCCTTGGGGGATGGTGTTTCGACAAACTGGCGATGGCTTGCCGCGCCATCCCTCCCAGTTGTATGAAGCGGCGCTGGAGGGAGTGGCCCTATTCGTGATCGTCTGGCTGTTTTCGGCCAAGCGGCGCCCGACCATGGCGGTATCAGGCGTTTTCGCGCTCACTTACGGGATTTTTCGGTTTCTGGTGGAGCTCGTGCGCCAACCAGACGTGCAGCTGGGTTATCTGGCGTTTGGGTGGGTGACCATGGGGCAAGTGTTGTCGCTACCGCTGATCGTCGTTGGCGTGGCTCTATTGGCGCTGGCCTATCGACGGCAGAGTTCCTGAAAGTCTGTTGCCCGCGCCATGATTCTGTCGCAATCTTGATGAAGAATAGCGCAGTGGGTACGTGCAATTCGAATGGTAGTCGATAGGCGCCGTGCTTTGGGGGTTGGGGGTTTGGGTTTGGCGTCGAGCAACTGATGGGGGATAACCATCGTTGGGTGGTCGCAGTCGCCGTCAAATTTTTTGATGATTGATGGTCCATGCCTTAAGAAAAACCGCGTATCGCATTCAATTTAAAGTAGAATACATTATTGACCGCTCACCCATTCTCGCTGGCCCACCATGAAACATTTTCTGCGACATTACTTGCCCGATCCGCAGCGATTGCGTGCGCACAAGCACCTACGCTTTCTCGGCGAGTTGTTGCACGATCCCCGGCTGTGGCATTTCAACCGCCGGTCCACCGTGCGGGGGCTGGCGGCCGGCATGTTTTGCGCCTTCGTGCCCCTGCCTTGGCAAATGCTGCTCGCCGCCATGGCTGCTGCTTGGTTGCGGTTCAACCTGCCGGTGGCGGTCGCGATGGTGTGGATCACCAACCCGGTGACTATTCCTCCCATCTTCTACGGCAATTACCGCTTTGGCGCTTGGCTGCTAGGGAGGCCAACGCTGGACTGGGACTTCGAACCCTCGGCAAGTTGGCTGCTGCAACGGATTGGCGATATTGGCTGGCCACTGTTGATTGGGTCGCTGGTAATGGGCGTGATCGCCGCGGCGGCCACTTTTGTGGTTGCTCATTTACTTTGGCGCTGGCACATTGTCGCCCGATTCCGTAATCGCCATCGCACCGCCTGTTCGGTTTGATTTGCCCGGCCGAAAGAATTTCCTTATCGTCACTTCTTTTGAATCAAAAGCTTGTGCCTTGCGTTGTTAACCTCAGGTATCGTCTTGCATGTCAGTCCTCATCGAACACTTTGAAGATCTCGCGCTTTCTCGTCCACTGCTGGAAACCCTCAGGGACATCGGCTATGAAGCTCCCTCGCCGATTCAGGCGGCTACCATCCCTCTTTTACTCGAAGGCCACGACGTGCTTGGCCAGGCACAGACTGGAACGGGCAAGACGGCTGCTTTCGCCTTGCCCGTGCTAGAAAAACTGGATTTGGCCGACCGACGGCCTCAGGCACTGGTGTTGGCGCCCACCCGCGAACTGGCCATTCAGGTCGCCGAAGCCTTCCAGGGTTACGCCCGTCATCTGCCGGGTTTTCATGTCCTGCCCATTTATGGTGGCCAGAGCATGGGCATCCAGTTGCGCCACCTTAGACGAGGCGTGCATGTCGTGGTGGGCACACCGGGTCGGGTGATGGATCACCTGCGGCGGGAAACCCTGTCTCTGGAGGGATTGCGGACCGTGGTGTTGGACGAGGCCGATGAAATGCTGCGGATGGGTTTCATCGAGGATGTGGATTGGATTCTCGAACAAACGCCGTCGGAGCGTCAAATTGCCTTGTTTTCCGCCACGATGCCCGATCCGATCCGGCGGGTGGCGCACCGCCATTTGCGCGATCCCCGGGAAGTCAAGATCAAAACCGGCACCGCCACGGTCGAGACTGTCCGCCAGCGCTATTGTCAGGTCGGCGCGCAGCATAAGCTCGACGCCTTGACTCGCGTGCTGGAGGTGGAAGACGCCGACGCCATCCTGATCTTCGTGCGGACCAAGATTGCCGCGACGGAGCTGGCCGAACGGCTGGAAGCACGCGGCTATCCTAGTGCCGCCTTGCACGGTGATATGACCCAGGCGTTGCGCGAAAAGACCATCGAGCAATTGCGAGGCGGCGGTCTCGACATCCTGGTCGCCACCGATGTGGCGGCGCGTGGACTCGATGTGCAGCGGATCAGTCACGTTGTCAATTACGACATCCCTTACGATACCGAAGCTTACGTGCACCGTATCGGCCGCACCGCTCGGGCAGGCCGCGCCGGCGATGCCATTCTGTTCGTCGCGCCCCGCGAATTGCGCATGTTGCGCGCTATCGAAAAGGCGACCCGGCAGCCCATCGAACGGATGCGACTGCCAACCCAAGAGGCCATCACTGGTCACCGCCTAGCCCAGTTCAAACAGCAGGTCAGCGAGATTTTGAATTCCCAGGATCTGGGCTTTTTCCAGCAGGTGGTCGCCGAGATCGAGCGCGAACAGGAAATCGGCTCGCACGATATCGCGGCGGCCCTGACTTGGCTGGCGCAGCGCGACCGGCCCTTCCAGTTTGAGGACGCGATTCCCGATGAACTGGAGAGAGAACCCATTCGTCCGGTGCGAGAAGCGAAGCCGGCTGACCGGCGGGAGCGGCGGCCGCGCGATGTTTCGAGGCATTCCACCGATCTGGACAAGATCCGCTATCGGTTAGAGGTCGGCCACCAGCACGGGGCGACCCCGCAAAACATCGTGGGGGCCATCGCCAACGAAGCGGGTATCGAGAGCCGCTATATCGGACGTATTGAAATCCACGATGACTACAGCACCGTGGATCTGCCCGATGGGATGCCCAAGGAAATTTTTCAGCACCTCAAAAAGGTTAGGGTGCGGCAATATCCCTTGAATATCAGCCGACTCGATGGGTTTGAATCCAGCAAATCGCATCCGGCACCCAGGCGGGTAGTTGCGGGAAAAAAAGCGCCAACGGGTCGCATCAATGCGCCATCGACCAGGAAAGTTGCAAAGCCGGGTTCCTGACCGGCTATTCGCTCGGCAAGCCTCCTAGGGAGCACCTCGATTATGTTGACGATATATGGCTGTCCGAATACCCGTTCCACTCGCGTCGTATGGGCGCTGGAGGAGGTAGGCGAGGAGTATCAATACGTGCCGGTTGATTTACGGGCCGGCGCGGGTTGGCAGCCCGATTATCTAGCAATCAACATCGGCGGCAAGGTACCCACGTTGGTGGATAACGAATTCGTCCTGACCGAATCCGCCGCCATCTGCACCTATATCGGAGACCGGTTTCCCGATACTGGTTTGGTGCCACAGGTCGGAACCCAGGAACGGGCCAGTTACAACCGATGGTGCTATTTCACCCTCAGTGAATTGGAACAACCGTTGTGGACCATCGCCAAGCATCGCTTCGCACTGCCGGAGCAACGTCGGGTTCCGGGGGTGATCGATACCGCTCGTTGGGAATTTACGATTGCAGCCAAGATCCTGGCGACAGGACTGGGTCGACGTGCTTTCGTCATCGGCGAGCGTTTCACGGCAGCCGATATCCTGATCGCCCATACGCTGGCTTGGGCGCATGCCTACGAATTGTTGGCCGAACACGATAATCTCAGGGCTTATGCCGGCCGAATGTGGGACCGTCCCGCCTTGGTCAGGGCCAAGCGGCGCGAACGGATCGAGAGTGGCTTGGAACCCTGAAGGGCAAGGCGCGCGCGGAACGGCGGCGTCGCGAAACAAGGTCGATCGGATGCGGGTTCGTCGCAATCCGGCCATCGTGCGTGGGGCTTAGTCAATCGCTTCCAGTTCCAGCCGCCAGAAGTTTCCCGATCCCACAGACGGTATTCCCGAATGCCCATCGTGAGCAGGGCCGTCACGCTAGGGTTATTGCTCTCGATCGGTAGCGCATAGTCGGATGATTGTCATCAGAATTTCCCTCTTCTCCACGGTCGAAGCCGTGACTTTGCTGAGTTGCGGGCGCGCCGCGCTGCGGAAATTGAAGAAACCGAAAATGAATTTTTCTTGCAAATTTCCCAGGATCGAGGAAATAAGATGAAACTGCTTGCGCTTGATACATCCACCGATGCGTGTTCGGCCGCCGTGTTGGTGGAAGGGGCGGTGATGGAAAGCTATGAGTTAGCTCCGCGCCGCCATGCCGCGCTGATCTTGCCGATGATTGAAACAGTGCTGGCCGAGGCTGGAATCGGTGTCGTGCAGCTGGATGCCATCGCCTTCGGCCGAGGACCGGGCGCTTTTACCGGCGTGCGAGTAGCGGCTGGTATCGCCCAGGGTATCGCCTTTGCTGCTGATCTGCCGGTCGTGCCGATTTCCACCTTGGCCGCGCTAGCGCTGGGCGCGGCGCGAGAAACGGGCCATGTCCAAATCGCTGCAGCGCTGGACGCCCGCATGGGCGAAATCTACTGGGGAACGTATACAGTAACGATGGAAATAGCCCAAATGATCGGTGAGGAACGAATTTGTCCGCCACAGGCTGCGACTGCACCGCCTGGTGACTGGTTCGGGGTCGGAAGTGGCTGGCGGGTGTACGCCGCGATACTCCGCCAGCGGTTGGCGGTTGGCGATTGGTTGGGCGAACGCTTACCCCACGCTGGTGATGTGGCACGGTTGGCGGCTGATCCTCGCCGACGGGGTGAGTGGGTATCCGCCGAACGGGCGCTCCCGGTTTATTTGCGAGATGAGGTCGCGAGTAAACCAAGGGCGACATTATCTTAGATCGACTGTTTGATCAGTATTTTCCAGAGTGATGGTATGCGCCCCATTTATGATAATCTGATGCGACGATCAGAAAATATCAATAAAAACCACAGCCATCCATTGGAGAATAAATATGAAAGATACGCTTACCGCCGATCCAGTCCATAGCAAGACATTGCCAGACTTGGTGAATAAATTGCTGGTGGCGCGCCAGGGGAGTTTGGTGTTGTTCCACAAGCTCGCCTCACTGAAACCGTTTTCGTCCGCTGAGCCAGTTCAACACTTGTTGCAACGCTTTTGTCAAACTTTGGTGGATTATTTAGCCTTGGGGCCATTTGAGGTCTATCAAGCGCTCGAAGAGCAGCCCCTCGACTCGCCCTATCACGACGCACGGAAGCTGGCTCGGCAACTGTACGCCCACATCGCTCGGACCACTCAGGCAGCCTTAGACTTTCACGACCGTTACGACGGCGGCTTGTCCAGTGAGGCGCTGGCCGAGCTGGATGGAGAATTATCGCGGCTAGGGGAACAACTGGCGGAGCGCATCGCGTTGGAGGATCGGATCGTCGCCGCTGTCCGCAACGGCGATGGTTCTCGCGCTGCGGCCTGATGCTGCTGTAAGGCGATCAGTCGAGTCGGTCACGCCGTTTGAGCGACGGCGACTTGAAGCTCACTCGATTCTGTCCGAGTTGCTTGGCTTTGTGCGTCGCGAAGTCGATGATGTCTCGCAACCTTTGCAAGTCCTGCCTAAATGTCATGGCGAATTTGGCCGAGGAATCTCCGTCCCAGATTGTCCGCGCTGGCCCAGCAAGCTTTGAAACCCAGCAAAGTACGGCATTTAAAGACTAGGATTGCTCTTCCAACATCGGGACAACCTGTCCTAACAGCGCCTCAACCCACGTCATGCCTTCTTGCAGGTTCCGTTCGATTTCGGCCATAGTGATTTCGCCGGCTACCTTGCCCGCCGCCCAGTTCGCCACCACTGCACAGGTTGCATAGCGCAAGCCGAGTTCGCGCGCCAAAGCCGCTTCCGGCATTCCGGTCATCCCGACGATATCGCAGCCATCTCGTTCCAGCTTGCGGATTTCCGCCGCCGTTTCCAGTCGCGGCCCTTGCATCGCGGCATAGGTGCAGGATTCACGCACCGCCAGATCCAGCGCGCGGGCAGCTTCGATCAAGCGTGCGCGCAATTTAGGGCAATACGGCTCGGTAAAATCGATGTGGGTGACATGGCTTAAATTGTCCTCGAAAAAAGTACTGTGCCGGCCCCATGTGTAATCGACGAGCTGATCTGGAAAGGCCAGCACACCCGGTGCCATGTCGTCCCGAATTCCGCCCACCGCCGCCACGGCGATGATCTGCCGCACTCCGATCCGGTGTAACGCCCAGAGATTGGCTCGATAGTTGATCTTGTGGGGCGGGAGCGTGTGATGGTGGCCGTGCCGAGCCAAAAATACTACGGCCCGGCCGTTCAGTTCGCCGTGAATGATGGGGCTAGATGGCTCGCCGTAGGGGGTGGATTGGGTTTCTCGATGGGTGATTTTCAGCGTGTCTAGGGACGCGAGGCCGGTGCCTCCGATGATGGCGATAGGAGAAGTCATGGCGATTATCTTCAGCGAGTGGGTGGCAGGATAAAAATGAAGATGGTGGTTACCCGGTCGATCACTCACGGGCTGCGTAGAGAGCTGGCAGGTTGCGCCAATACTCTTTGTAATCCATGCCAAAACCAAATACATAGCGATCCGGTACTTCCAGACCGACAAAATCCACCGTTAGACCCGGTACCTTGCGATCATGCCGTTTGTTGACCAGCACCGCGCTATACACCGCCGCCGCGCCTTGCTGACGGATTTCATCCAGAATCGCTTTTAGCGTGTCACCTTCGTCGAAGATATCGTCTACCACCAGCACGACTTCACCCGCCACCGCTGGTCGGGGTTGCGCGATCCAGTCGATGACTCCGCCCCGCGTGCCACTACGATAGCGGGTAGCGTGCAGATAACCGACGCGCAGCGGAAACCGTAAGCGGGCCAGCAATTGCGCGGCGGTCGCGAATGCGCCGTTCATCACCATCAGCACCAGCGGATTGCGGTTTTCCAACACGGCGGCGACTGCGATGGCCATCCGGTCCAAGGCGGCTTCAATCTGTTCGGCTGGATACAGCAGTTCGGCTTCGCGCAGCACGTCGAGCGCCTGTTCGGGGGGGATGCTGGGCATTGCGGACTCCGTAGCTGGGAGTGGGGGGCAATCGGTCTTCCGAGCACTCGCTCCATGCTGTTCCGATGCAGGAGGGGGTGCGCACGAGGCTTGCCTGTCGGGAAAGGGAAACGTCTCCAAAGAATTTTTAGATATCCATCTCCAGCAGCGGAAACGCATCATAATCTCGCACCAGCACGCTGGCCTGCTGCCAGACCGGGTCGCGTCGCAAGCGCGCCACAGTAAAATGTCCGCGTCCGTGCAAGCGAATCAAACGCAACTGGCTGACTGGATCCGGCACACGGTGCAGATTGTCGAGAATGGCAATGGCGGCGCGGCGGTCGTTGCAGGCTAGCACCATATCGCAGCCGGCCGCCAACGCGGCGCGCGCCCGTTCTGGCGGCGACCCCGCTTCCTGTGCGCCAGCCATGTCCAGATCGTCGCTGAAGATAACACCCTGGAATTCCAATTGCTGCCGCAGAATGTCCTTCAACCAGCGTGCTGAGAATCCGGCTGGTCGGTCGTCCACTTGTGGATACAGGACATGGGCCGGCATCAGTGCCGCTAAGCCGTAGTGAATCATTCGCTCGAAGGCCAACAGATCGCCGCTGGCCAGGTCGGCATAAGGACGGGAGTCCACCGGCAGTTCCAGATGCGAATCGGCCGCGATGCCGCCGTGGCCGGGAAAATGCTTGCCCACCGCTTCCATGCCGGCTTTCTGCATCCCACTCACGTAGGAATGGGCGAGGTCAGCCACCGTCTCGGGATCGTGGTGGAACGCACGGTCGCCGATGATCCCGCTGACGCCGTGATCCAAATCCAGGACGGGCGCAAAACTGAAATCGACGCCAACCGCCCGCAATTCGGCGGCCATCAACCAGCCGGTGATTCGCGCCAGTTGTTTGGCGCGCATGCGGTCTTGATCATAAATCTCGCCTAGGCGGCGCACCGCCGGCAGCCGGGTGAAGCCGTCGCGAAACCGCTGGACTCGGCCGCCTTCATGATCCACCGCCACCAGCAAGCGGGGTTGGCGTCGAGCATGAATCGTCGCCGTCAGTGCCGCCACCTGCTCTGGAGATCGATAGTTGCGGCTGAACAGGATGACACCGCCAACCAGCGGATGGCAGAGGAGATCCTGTTCCTCGGCGGTCAATTCCGGGCCGTCCAGCCCTAGCATCACCGGTCCCAACGCCATGGTTCGTGCCTCGTATCGGCCTGTAGGGAAATCATTTTATGATAACGCCTAATTTGCCAATCGCCAGTGACCATGCCCAGATCAACGTGTTTTCGCCAGCCCGCGCGGCTGACTCGATCGCTGTCCGGTCGGGAGGAACCCCTCACCCGGATGCGAGCATCCGTTGGACCGCCCAGCGGGCTTGCGGCAACGTTGTGGGTCTTGTCCGGTGTCGCGAACGCTGAATCGGGCGGGCTCCGCTTGATCACGGCGGATCTTGGGAGTCTGCCGGGAGAAGGGCAATTGCCGGTGTGGATTTTGGCTGCCGCCCTCCTGTTCATCCTCGTTGTCCTGTTTTGGTCGTGGTTGCTGTATCGGCAGGCGGCGCGGCGTACCCGGCAGTTGCAGCAGGAATTGAACGAGCGACGACGGATGGAGGTAGCGTTGCGCGAAAGCGAGGCGCGCCTTCGCGATGTCACCGAAGCCGCCAGTGACTGGATCTGGGAAATGGATGGGGGTCTGCGTTTTACCCACCTATCCGAACGATTTTATGCGTTGACCGGTATCGCACCCCGATTCGTGCTGGGCCGTACCCACTGGGATTTGGCGGGGGTCGATTTGGCCGCCGATCCGCAAAAATGGCGCCAGCACCGGGAATTACTAGAGCAGCATTTGCCGTTTCGGGATTTCATCTATCAAACCCAGCTGACCGGCGACCGACAAAACGGACGCTATCTGAAAGTCAGTGGCAAACCGGTTTACGACAGTCAGGGTCGATTCAAGGGCTACCGCGGCACCGGTACCGACGTCACGGAATGGATCGGGGTGGAAGTGGCTCTGCACCAGAGTGAATTGCGCCTGCGACGCATTATCGATTTGGTACCGCATATGATTTTCGCCAAGGATCGCTATGGCTATTTTCTATTGGCCAATCGTGCCACTGCCGCTGCTTACGGCACCACGGTCGAGGAGCTGATGGACCGGTCTCGTCACATCGTCCCCGGTATGGAGGAAGAGGAGGAGCGGATGCTGGCCGACGATCTGGAAGTGATCGAGAACTGGTCCTCCAAGCGGATTCCCGAAGAGCGCTTCACCGATCGGGCTGGCCGTATCCGCACCCTGCAAATCATGAAGATCCCCTTTATCGAGCCAGACTTGAACGAAGCTGCCGTGTTGAGCGTAGCGATCGACATCACTGAGCAGAAGCAGGCTAAGGAAGAAGTGGCGAGGATGCGGCTCTTTCTGAAAAACATCATCGACTCGATGCCATCCATGCTGATCGGCGTCGATCCCTGGGGCTACATCACGGTCTTGAACCAACCGGCCGAACAGGCGGGTGGAGTGTCCTGGGAGGCAGCGCAGGGCCGTTTTTTCGGGGAAGTATTTCCGCGGTTGGCAAGCCAGTTCGACCAAGTGCGGCAGGCGATTTGTCATGGCCAGCCGATCAAGACCTCCCGGATGACGCTGGAGACCGAAGGCGAACTGCACTACGCCGATATCATGGTCTATCCTCTCATAGCGAATAGCGCCAAAGGGGCCGTGATTCGGGTGGATGATGTCACTGCCCGGGTTCGGATCGAATCCATGATGGTACAAACCGAAAAAATGCTGTCGGTCGGTGGGCTGGCAGCCGGCATGGCACACGAAATCAATAATCCGCTTGGCGCGATCTTGCAGGGTAGCCAGAATATCCTGCGACGCATCGGGCCAGACCTTCCCCAAAACCGTTCGGTTGCCGACGCCTTGGGCGTCGATCTGAATCAGCTCAACCGCTATTTGCAAGAACGCGGTATCCTACGATTTTTGGAGGGTATTCGCGAAGCCGGTTCCCGTGCGACCAAGATCGTCGCCGATATGCTCTCGTTCAGCCGGCGCAGCGAATCGCGATTTACCCTGGTGGATATCGAGGACATGCTGGAAACCGTGTTGCGCTTGGCCGCTAGCGACTACGACTTAAAAAAGAAGTACGATTTCAAGCGAATCCTGATTGCGCGCGATTACGATCCCGCGCTGGGGACGGTGTACTGCGACAAGACGGAAATCGAGCAGGTGATCCTGAACCTGCTCAAGAACGCGGCGCAAGCCATGGCGGGGGATAATACGCCATCGCCCGCCATTACCCTGCGTACCCTGCGCGAACCGGATAACGCTTTGATCGAAGTGATTGACAACGGCCCTGGCATGGACGACGACATCCTCAAGCGGATTTTCGAGCCCTTCTTCACGACTAAGGAGGTCGGTGTCGGGACCGGGTTGGGCCTGTCGGTATCTTATTTTATCGTGACCGAACAGCATAACGGGCGGTTGTCGGTGATGTCCAAACCTGGACAGGGCAGCCGTTTCAGTATCCGTCTGCCTCTGATTCGAGAGACGCCATCATGACCGACTGGGTTTTAATCGTTGACGACGAGGAAATGATTCGGGAAAACCTAAAGGCTTATTTGGAAGATGAAGGCTTGGGGGTGGCCGCTTTCGGATCGGTCGCCTCCGCACTCGACTGGTTGCGAGAAAGCGCCGTTGCCTGCCGGGTGTGTATCATGGACATGCGCCTGCCGGATATGGACGGCAACACCGCTATCCGTCTCCTCCACGAATGTTTTCCTGAGATGGAATTTTTGATTCATACCGGTTCGTCCAACTATGCCTTGCCGGAGGATTTGCTCGTCGCGGGTCTCGACGACAGTCGAGTTTATCGCAAGCCTCTGGATGACATGGCGCCGTTAGCGGCGACGGTGCAAATCCTACTGGCGTCGCGGGGGGTCGGATCATGAGCGAAGGCGCAACTCGCATCCTGATGATCGACGACGAGCAACTGGTCCTCGAAGTATTCACCGCCTTTTTAGAAGACAGCGGATTTGAGGTTCTCCAAGCCAACGATGGCCAGACCGGTATCGAACTCATCCGCCAGGAGCAACCCGATCTGGTATTGTGTGATCTGCGAATGCCGGGCATGGACGGTTTAAACGTGCTGGCGACCGTGACCCGCGAGTATCCGGAACTGCCGATCCTGGTGGTATCCGGTTTGGGTGGCATGGGCGATGCTATTCAAGCGCTCAAGCTGGGTGCCTGGGACTATGTCACCAAACCGATCGAGGACATGGCGATTTTGGAGCACGCAATCGCGCACGCCTTGGAGCGTGCCCGCTTGCGGCGGGAAAATCGTGAGCATCGCGAACGTTTGGAGGCGGCCAACGAGCAGTTGTGGCAAACCTTGCGGCAGTTGCAGGAAGATGAAACGTCGGCGCGCCGCATCCAATTCCAACTATTGCCCGAAAACGACAAGGCTTACCGAAGCTACCGGTTTCATCGCCACCTACTCACTTCGCAGTATCTCAGCGGTGATTTCGTGGATTATTTCCCCATTGATGGCGATCATCTCGGTTTCTACATCGCTGACGTGTCCGGTCACGGGGTGTCCTCGGCCTTCGTCACCGTCATGCTCAAGAGCTATATCGGTCGTTACCGGGAGCTGCATCGGCAAAACCGTGATCGCGGCATCTTGAATCCTGCCGAAACCTTGAGCAGATTAAACCGGGAAGTTTATAGTTGCCATATGGATAAATATTTAACCATCTTTTACGGTGTCATCGATTGGAACACTAACCGATTGCGTTACAGCAGCGGTGGCCAGTTTCCTTTTCCGATTCTGTTCGATGGTGAACGCGCGTCATTTCTCGGCAAGAAAAGCCTGCCAATCGGGTTGTTCGATTTCGCCAGCTATCAAACCGAATCCCTACAACTGCCGCCCCGGTTCACGCTAGTGTTGATTTCAGATGGCATCCTTGAAACCTTGCCGCAGGCCAGCCTACGCGACAAGCAAGCGTTCCTGCTGGAGGCGGTTTGCAGTACCGATCTGACCATCGGGAACTTGATCCAGACGCTGGGCCTCGACCAGGCCGGTTCGCTACCGGACGATATCACCCTATTGTTGGTGGAAAGGAAGGGCTGAGATGGACGATGGGGCTGCTTTCTACGTCAAGCAAGGGGATACCTACGTTCTCAAGCTGGTCGGCGACATCCGCTACACCATGGGTTGTGCGTTGGGGGAATTTCTCGATGGTCTGTTCGCGCGCGCCGATTACCAGGACATCGTCGTCGATATGACCCAGACCCGATCTATCGACAGTACCAGCCTAGGCTTGCTGGCGAAGATCGCCAACTTCAGCCACAGTCGCTTAGCTCGCAAAACTACCTTGTTCTCCACCAATCCCGATGTGAATCAAGTTTTAGAGACTTTAGGGTTTTACGACGTTTTCGATATCCGCGACACGGGAGAGACCATTTCGGCGACGCTGCGGCAACTGGCGATCCAAGAACCTTGCAAGGATGATTTGACGCGGATTGTGTTTGAAGCGCACCGCGTGCTCAGCGAACTCAATCCTCATAACCAGGAAATCTTCAAGAGTGTCGTCGAAAGCCTGCGAACCAAGCTGGAAGGAGATTGATAGGGCTGCTCATTCTTTTCCAGCAGCTGAATGGCCTCGGCACGTTTTTTGACGGACTTCGGCGTCCGACTTTACAGAGAGCGATTTTTCCGCTTCAATCGGCGATGAGTACCCGGTCGCCGACCATCACCTCCTCGAACAGTGCCAGTAGATCCTGATTGTGCATTCGGATACAGCCGTGCGATAGCGGTACGCCCAAGGGAGCCGTATCCGGGCAACCATGAATGTAGATGAACCGGCGTAACGTATCGCATTCGCCACCCCGGTTGCGGCCCGGTTCCAACCCGGTCAGCCAGAGAATTCGGGTCAGGATCCAGTCTCGTTCCGGGTAGCGCGCCGCCAACTCCGGACTGTATATTTCCCCGGTTGGCCGGCGGCCGACGAATACCGTATCGAGCGGCAGTCCGGCGCCGATCTTGAGGCGGATCCGGTGCCAACCGCGTGGGGTACAGCCGCTGCCGCGCCGCTCGCCGGGACCATTGCGGGCGGTGGATACCGGGTAGACCGCGAGTAGCTGCTCGCCAACCGCCAGCGTCAATCGCTGGTCGGAGATGCTGATCCGAATCAGGCGCTCGGCCATCACCAAGTCTTGTAGGGATAGCGGACCAACTGCGAATTGTAGTAGCGGATATCGTGCGACACCTCTTCGCCCAGCCAATCCGGGCAGGCGAGCGACTCATCGGGATGGCGCAACTCCACTTCGGCCACGATCAAGCCCGCGTTTTCTCCGGCGAACTCGTCGATTTCCCAAACATGCTGGCCGTGATGCACAAAATGACGGGTTTTCTCCAGCAACGGCTTTTCACACAGGGTATCGAGAATTTCCTCTGCCTCGGTCAGCGGGATGGCGTATTCGTATTCGCTGCGCTGAATGCCCAGCGTGCCACTCTTGATGTTGAGAAAGCCTTGACTGCCCGCCACTCGCAGTCGCACCGAACAGCGAGCATCGCTGGTGAGGTAGCCTTGACGCATCCGCGTCGAGCGTTCGACCTGTTGTCGCCAGCGGTCATCGCGGATTAGAAACTTGCGTTCGATTTCGATGCCCATTGCAAAATTCCTCGCCTTGAATTCCTCTGCGCATGGTAGGACAGGTACCGCGCCTTGGGTATGGTATAACCTTCGTTTCTTTAGCGCGATGGGGCATGTTTCCATCTTGCGGCCCTATCCGGCAGCGCGCAAACCCAGAGCCCACGCGAAAATATCCGGAGGAAAGGAGCGATTTTCGCATTGTCTCGCAAGCGATTATCGGAGATTCCATGATATCCGAACAGCAATCTGCTAACCGGCTGATTCACGAAACCAGCCCTTATCTGCGCCAGCATGCCTACAATCCGGTGGCGTGGCAGCCTTGGGACGAACAGGCTCTGGAACAGGCCCGGCGCGAGGAAAAACCGATCCTGCTGTCCATCGGCTATTCCGCCTGTCACTGGTGCCATGTCATGGCGCACGAGTCCTTCGAGGACGAGGCGACCGCCCGGTTGATGAACGAGCTGTTCATCAACATCAAGGTGGATCGTGAGGAGCGGCCCGATCTCGACAAGATCTACCAGACTGCTTTTCAGTTGCTTCATAGGCGCGCCGGCGGTTGGCCGCTAACGATGTTTCTGACCCATGATGATCATGTGCCGTTTGTCGGCGGGACTTACTTCCCCAAGACCCCACGCTATGGGATGCCCGCCTTCACGGATGTCTTGCGCGGGGTCGATGCGCATTACCGCCAGAATCGGCAGGCGCTACGCGAGCGGAATCAGTCCTTGCTGAACGCGTTGCGTGCCGAAATTGTCCCGCCGGCCATCGGCACGCCGACCTTGACCGCCAATCTGTTGCCAGTCACTCGCGACCGATTGGTCCGCGATTTCGATCCGGTATTCGGCGGGTTCGGCGGTGCGCCGAAATTTCCGCATCCGAGCAGCTTGGAGCGGCTGTTGCGGCATTGGGCTGCCAGTCTTCGACACGGCGAGCCGGATCGTCAGGCGGAAACCGCGGTCTTATTCACGCTGCGCAAGATGGCGCTGGGTGGCATTTACGATCAGCTCGGCGGCGGGTTCCACCGCTATTCGGTGGATGGGGAATGGCAAATTCCACATTTCGAGAAAATGCTCTACGACAACGGCCCGTTGCTGGCGCTGTACGCGCAAGCTTGGCGAGTCACCGGGGATTCGCTGTTTCGGACGGTGGCCGAGGAAACCGGTGAGTGGGTGATGCGGGATATGCAGGCACCGGCCGGTGGCTATTACGCAACGCTGGATGCCGATTCCGAGGGCGAGGAGGGTCAGTTTTATCTGTGGACCCGTGAGCAGGTCCAGACTCTGTTGGATCCGGACGAATACGCGGTGATCGCCGCGCACTACGGATTGGATCGGCCACCCAACTTCGAAAATCGCGCCTGGCATTTGCGGGTGGTGGCCGATGGTTTGGAATCGCTCCAGCGTTCCGGTATCGAGCCAAATCAAATCGCCGAGCGGTTGGCCACAGCGCGTCGCAAGCTGCGCGAAGCCCGCTCCGCGCGGATTTGGCCGGGCCGGGACGAGAAAATCCTGACTGCCTGGAATGGATTGATGATCCGAGGGATGGCTATCGCTGGCCGTCATCTAGGGCGAGCCGATTTCGTGGATTCGGCGGAACGCGCCCTGGATTTTGTCCGTGCGCACCTTTGGCGCGATGGCCACTTGGCAGCGGTTTTCAAGGACGAGCAAAGCCGGTTGAATGCCTATCTAGACGATTATGTTTTTCTGATCGATGGCATTTTGGAATTGTTGCAATGCCGTTGGCGCGATGGTGATCTTGACTTTGCCTTGGCATTGGTCGGCGTGTTGCTGGATCGATTTGAGGACCAGGAAGCGGGCGGTTTTTATTTTACGGCCGCCGATCATGAGCGGCTGATCCAGCGGCCCAAGCTGGCGCACGATGACGCACTGCCAGCCGGAAACGCCATCGCCGCGCAGGTGCTGTCGAGGCTTGGCCATCTGACCGGCCAAGCCGCTTATCTGAATGCCGCCGAGCGAACCCTGCGTTGGGCTTGGCCGGTAGTCGAACAGATACCCGCCGCCTGCAGTGCCCTGGTGACGGCGTTGGAGGAGTATCTGGAGCCGGTGCAAACCGTTGTACTGCGCGGCGAATGGGTGGCGCTGGAAGAATGGCGAGAGCGTTGCGCCAAACCGTATGCCCCGCGCCGCTTGACCCTGGCCGTTCCCGCCGGTGCCGCCTTGCCGCCAGAGTTACTGACCACTTGGCCGGTCGGCGCGGCGCCGGTAACCGCTTATGTCTGCCGAAGGTTGGAATGTCTGCCGCCGATTACTCTATTGAACGAGCTGGAATACCAACTGGCCGAAACCGAAGTATCCGTCTCTTAAGAGGAATATTGGCTCGGGCCGACCCAAGCTTGCTTCCAGGTTGTGAGGGCGGACGCGGATTAGGGGGCGCCATGGTGGCGAGAAATACGACGAGGCATAGGCTTCGGGTTGCCATACCTTTATAATAAAAGGGGATAGATTCCAAACAGCAACCACAAAATCCATCGCTTTCCCGGAAAGCTCGACATTTTCCGGCAAGGGTGTTTTGCCAATCCCATCTTGGAGAGGGTTCACAATGACGATCCATCTTTACTTCTCGCTGATTCCCGAAGCGTTGATCGCCTCGATGCTGCCCCCGGAGCAGTTCGGACAATATTACGCGACCGGCCATAAGTACAAGTCCAAAGGGCAGGCCATTTTTTTTGAGATCGATCCGGAGTTTCGCCACGAGTTTTTCAATATCGACGAGGGGCTCAAGCGCTGTGTTCCACACCCGGATGGCACTCCTAAAAACTCGGTTTACATCTCGATTTACCGAGTACTAGAGCATATTCCGGTCAGTGCCCTGGGCAAGTTGTATCTATGCACTGCCTACGGCCAGGCGCTGGGCTTGGAGCGGGCGAGCGCCATGCCGGCGAAAGAGCCGGGTCTCCACATGTATCAGGATCTCGCGCCGGTCAACAGCTTGGTGGTGAGCGCGCAAGATCCGCAAACCTACTACGACAGCGTCACCAGCCAACCGGCCAAGTTCATCCGATTCCCGGGGCTGTGCTTTGTGGAGTTGGGCTTGGGCGCGCTGGCGACCGATCCGGCCAACGGCGCGGTGGGTGATCTGCCGTATTCGTTCATGCACCACTTGCGTGAGGCGTTACTGGAAGTCGATCCCACCGGCAAGCAGAGCAAGCTGGTGCATCGGGTGCATTCGCTGGAATTTCCCTATCGGATGATCAAGAGCGGCGTTTGCATCGGCAACGGCTCCGATTTGGCATTTTACCAAATGCCTTCGCATGAGGTTTTGCGCCGCGATCACAACAGCTGGTGGCGCTCGGCCAATCTGTAAGCGCTTGTTGGCAGAACCGCCTGGGGAGTCGGTGCCCTCGGCGGTTTTTTTATGACTGCTCGATCGAGAGTTTCCCCTAGAGGGCGGACGCCGAACTCAAGATCCACGCCCTCTGTTGGAGGACAGCAGAAGAGCCGATATCCGAGAGGAGCGCCCGTGAGCGCCGGGCTGGTCGTGGGGAGTGAGCAACCGGATCGCTTGGTCCGGCTGGCTGAGCCAACCCATCAGGCGTGTTCTTAGAGAGCGGTACGCAGTTCCGTCAGCGGGCGCGGTTTGCCCATGCCATAGCCTTGGGCGTAATTTACGCCGATGGCGCGTAGCTTGTTTAAAATCCGCTCGTTTTCCACGAACTCAGCGATGGTTTCCATCCCCATCACATGACCGACTTCATTGATGGACCTGACCATGGCTAGGGAAACCGGATCGTCGGCGATGTCCTCTACAAATACTCCATCAATCTTGAGAAAGTCCACGGGTAGCTTTTTGAGGTAAGCGAAGGAAGATAAGCCGCTGCCAAAGTCATCGAGGGCGAAGCGGCATCCTAAATCCTTCAGGGTATGGATAAAACGCAAGGCGTGGTCCAGATTGGCGATGACAGCAGTTTCGGTGATCTCGAAGCAGAGTTTTTGGTTCAGAGACCGCTGACTGGCTAAACGCTCCACGAGGTAGTCCAACAGTTGCTCATCGCCCAGCGAATGGCCAGACAAGTTGATGGCGCACAGTGCCAGTTCATCCAGATGATCCGGGTTAAGGGATAGCCAATCCAGCGCGGTGCCTACTACCCATTTGTCCAGCTTCCCAGCCAGATGATAGCGTTCGGCGGCCGGTAGGAATGCGCCGGGCATCACGATCTGGCCCGATTCATCCTCCATGCGTAGGAGCAGTTCGTAGTGGTGGCCTTTGGCACTGCCCAAGGTGGGCACGATGGGCTGGAAGGCGAGTTGAAAGCGCTGTTCTTCCAACGCTTGGTTGATACGCCCCACCCAGCGCATTTCTCCTTGGCGCCGGGCGAGTTCCACATCGTGCTCGACATAGAGGTGCACACGGTTGCGGCCAGCGTCCTTTGCCGCGTAACAGGCGCTGTCGGCGTTGCCGAGTACGTCACTGTAACTTTCGCTAGTCGCGTCGATGGGAACCACCCCGATGCTGACGCCCACCCGAAAGACTTTGTTTCCCCACGCGAAGCGAAACTCGTTGACGGCGGCGCACAGTGAGTTGGCGACCCGCATGGCGTCGTGCAGCGAACAATACTCTACCAGCACCCCAAATTCGTCGCCACCAAGCCGCGCCAGCATGTCCTGCTTGCGCACGCGAGATTGCAGGATCCGGGAAAGTTGGCGCAGCAAAGTATCGCCGGCTATGTGCCCGCAGGTGTCATTGATGATCTTGAACTGATCCAGATCGAGATAGAGCAGCGCGTGCTCGACACCCTGCTCGCGGACGCTTTCCAAGGCGCGCAGCAGCCTTTGCTCGAAAGCGCGCCGGTTGGCCAGGCCGGTGAGTGAGTCGTGGCTAGCCTGATAGGATATCTGTTCAGAAAGGATTCGCGTCTCGGTATTATCCAGCAACGAACCGACCAGCTCCAAGGGATGACCTTTGCTGTCGCGAATCAAACGGAAGCTGTCGCGAATCCACCGATAGCTGCCATCCCGGTGCAGCAACCGATATTCGCGGGTTGTCGGCTGATTTTCGCTCGCAGAAGCCGGATCGTGCCAGAAGCGCGTCCGGTCCTCGGGATGAGTTATATGGTCCCAGATATTGGTATCAGCCAGCAGTTCCTCGGCTCGGTAACCCAGCAGTTCCTGAATGTTGGTGCTGATGAAGTTCAGGGGTGTTCCCGGTCCCGGTTGGCGCGAGTAAATCACGGCCGGGCTGGCGCTGATCATGTGTTTCAGAAGCGCGCTGGTACGATACAGGGCCTCCTCGGCTCGCCGGCGGTCGGTAATGTCGTGAGCAGCCAGATAGCCGCCAACGCAGTGCGTTGGTTCGTTGTTTTCGAACAGAGCGAGAGCGGCTACTTCCGTAATCACCAGCGGTTCCAACTCCGGATTGTCGCGACAATAGTCGGCATCGCGCAGCAGCCGCAATTCGGCGAACCGAAGTTCCGCAGGCCATTGGGCCAAACTATGCAGCAATTGCTCGGCTTTCTCTCGATCCGTCGGGCTGACCAAGTCCAGAAGGGATCGTCCCATCAGAGCTTCAGTTTGAAAGCCCAGTAGGTCCTTGACGCGCTTGTTGAAGAAGTTGAAGCGACCTCCATTATCTAAAATGAAAATCAGGGTTGGGGAGCTGTTGACGATGAAGCGATGCAAGCGTTCGGAAGCTTCCAACCGGCTGCACATCAATCGATTGCTGCGTTGTAGTTCCAGCTTGCGGATCGCGTTGGCGAGGCTACCGAGCAGTTCTTGAGGGCTAAAGGGTTTACGCAGGAAATCGACAGCGCCCTGACGCAAGGCGGCGGTAGCCTCGCTGACCGAAGTGGTTCCGCTAATCACAATGATTGCCATGTCGAGACGGTTCGAAATGGCGAAATCCAGTACTGCTGCTCCGCCCATGCAGGGCATTATCAGGTCCAGCAGTAACACGTCGTAGTGGAAGTTGTTGAGTTGCTCCAATGCTTGAGCACTGCTGGAAATCACGGTCACTTGGTAGTCGTGGGCCACCAACAATTGCTCAAGGCTGAGCAGTAGACCGGGTTCATCGTCCACCACCAACACAGAGAACGGCATTTCCGCCTCCCCTACCTTTAAAGGTTTTCGAGCCACGCATTCAGATAGTTGGCGAGTCTTTTCAGAGAGTGGTGCTAACTGCGTGATCGTGTGACTGTTTTGTGTTAGTGTTCTTCAATTTGACACATGTTGTCCGGTGTCTTTTTCAGACACACCTTCCAACGCTTGAACGAATATGAATGATAATGATACGACGATGATTCGGCAAATCTTTGATTTTTATTTTGTGTGGACGGTGTTCTGAGCGAATGTCAGCGTACACCATTCCAGGATCGACGTGATGTGTCAGGCGGTTTCTATCGGGACGACAAATTAAAGGGAGAGATCGTTAAAGGTAACGATTAATGCTGGTTTTATTCGTCAGGCCATTGATTGTGCTAGAGACCGTTCCCCTCGTGGCTCAATTCTTGGGCTTCGAGTTGTTAGTTCTGTCAATCGGTACGACGCTGACTTATATCGTTTTTAGTAGCTGATTGATTTCGTTATTTCAAAGCATCTATTCTTACAATTAATATCATGTTTTTGGTAGTAACACCATAAAAATCGTTCCTCCATTAGGATGGGGGCGGTTGCCGATGTAGCCGCCCAACTCTTCAGTAAGGCTCTTCACAATGGACAGTCCCAAGCCGGCGTGTCCGCTTCCCTTAGTGCTGGCCACGGGTTGGAAAAGTTTGGCGCGAGAGACGTCGGAAAGGCCAGGGCCGTCATCAGCGACTGTGATTTCCACGTATTGGCGGCCATGCCAGTTGATCAGATCTTGGGTGGCCACCGTGATAGTGCCGCCCGATCCCAGGGCTTCAACGGCGTTGCGTACCAAGTTGAGCAGGATTTGGCGGATGGCGTCGCAGCCGCGCGCCAGCGGCGAAAGAATTTTTGCCAGATTCAGATTGAGGCGGACCCCACGCGGCCGACATAGAGTATCGTCCAGGGCCGGTGCGAAATCCCGAATCGTTTGGTTCAGATCGACACCGGAGTCTTTCACGCTGCCGCCATCTGTCTCGGTCAGTTGTCCGAGGATACGGCTGATTCGTTCCGTTTCTTCCCGCAGTATCCGAAGTTCCTCTCGGGCAGCGTTTTCTCCCAGTTTGATGGGGAGTAAATAAAGATAATTATGCACAATGGTCAAAGGATTGGAGATTTCGTGTAGCGCTATACGCAAGCGCTGCCGCTCGATCAATTCGTGATCCTCCCAGAAGCGAACCCTTTGCGCCTCGCGTCGGCGCGATTGATCAAGTTCGCTAGCTGCTACCGCCGCAAACGATTCCAGCAAGCGCATCTGGGTGGGCGAGCGGAGAAGGTTCGCTCGCGAGATGCCTATTGCCAATACCCCGAATGGAGACTGATTCGGGATGTGCAGAGGAAGACATAACACCCCATCCGTTCTCCATAATTGGGACAGTTGGCGGTCCACAATTCCCGTATTTACAACGCCTTCGTCCAGGGAATGATGCACTCGCCATTCTTGGAATGCCCGTGCGGCCACATTGGTGGCGCCGTCCGGATCGATAACGATTTTGCTGAGCATGTCCTGATTTGCGCGAGCGCGCAGCATCCCTGTTTCCGATTCACGAAGAAAGACATGGGCCTGGTTAAAGTCGAACAAAACGCTCGTGCAGCGAACGATTGCATCCAGCAAGGCAGGTTCGTCATCCGCGCCACACAGTTCGCTACGCGCTTCATTGACGATAGCGAGTTCGTGGATTGTTCGTTCGATGTTCGTTTTGATCGTTGTGGCTACCGGTCGAGTGGGGTCAATTTTCGACCCGTTTACCTTGTCACTCGTTTTGTGAGAGGGCTCGCCGATGGGTTGTGCCGGTGATGTCGTGGCAGGTGAGGGCTCGACGCGACGGTCACTGTCATGGGTTGGCACGGCGATGCCGAAATCCTCCGCTAGTTGCGCGATTTCGCGTTCGGTTTCAGCGCGTGCTTTCCGCAACGATTCAGGTGGCACGCCGAGCAGGATGTGGGCGCTGGTGGCGGTAATATTTCCCAGTTCGTTGTCCTCTTGACTCAGGGTGTTTGCCGCGTGGATCAGGCGTAGCAGGGGATGCGCACCACGCAACTCCTCGGTACGCAGGTGATGGAATCGAACGGCATCGGCGATAAACGAATTGAGCCGCCACATTTCCACCAGTGCTGCACCCGATTCACAGTGATCGGTACCGAATAGAGGACGCTCCCTTGCGGGAACCTGGCTAAGAGCGTGATCGAGCATAGCCGAGGTTTGGCCTTCGTTCAAAGTTTGGGCAAGCGTCGTGAGAGCCCGTGCTTTATCGAGCGAAGCGAGCGCCTCAGGATGGCGGATGCCGATAATCAGCTTGCCTAAGTCGTGTAGCAGGCCACCTAGATAAGCTTCCTCAGGCTCGGGATACCCTATCATGTTGGCTAAACGACGGGCCAGATGAGCGCATGTCAAGGTGTGCCACCAGTAGCTGTCCAGAATGGTGATCGGAATACTGTGTGGATGGCGGCATTCTTGGTGGATGACGGTGGCAATGGCGATGGCTTTAATGGTTTTTTGCCCCAGTACGGCGAAAGTACTTGCCAAATTAGGCAGGCACGGCGCTCGATTTTTGAAGGCAGTGGAATTTGCCACCGCCAGCATTCGCGCGCTTATCACCGGGTCATAACCGGCGATCTGGGTAAGCTTGGAGAGGGTGGTAGTCTCGTCATCGAGCGCTGCTAGCAATTCTCCGGCGACGGTGGGCTGGATCGGTAGGGACAGCAAGTCACTGCTTTCAAAGGGAAGATGAGAGACCAAGGAAATTTCGCCCCAATGGTTTTGAGTCTCGCTGGAGACTCCGGCTTGGAGACAATCCCAATGTTGGAAGCCCGTTTAAAGCGAGAAATAATCGCCGCTTTTTTATATGGGTTATGAGCAACCATCATGCCTAAAAGACAAATGAAAAATATGTATAACCATTAACCTATTAAATTTGTTTGGATAAACATATTTTAAAGATACTGCTGTTTATTAAAATTGACGAATTAAGAATCGGTAGACGAACGATCTGGAACTAAATCGGACCAGTTTGACCCGATTGCAACAAGGGGTACATTAGTTTGGGAATCTAGGGCGTGTCGTCAATTAAGCCAGATGAGGGAGGCGGCCAGATAGACGGCGCCCAGGAAGGTTTGGGCGCATTTGTCGTAGCGGGTTGCGATAGCTTGGAACGGCTTGAGTTTGGCGAAGAGATTCTCGATCAGATACCGTGCTTTACACCTTTCCTCGTCGTCGGCACGCGGCTCTTTCCAATTTTTCTTAGGCGGCATGACGCACTGGACGCCCGCCTTTGCCAGCAAACCGAAAAGCCGGCAACCGGCATTAACGTCCGATTCGTCCGCGACGTTCTCCCCATCCCCACCCACCGCTTTTTCGATCATCGGCATCGGCGCTTCTGCCGGGGGTCTGGAAGCGTTGGAACAGTTTCTGCGCTCGGTACCCGCCGACGGTGGCATGGCGTTCGTCGTGGTCCAGCATCAGGAGCCCGAGATGCTGTGGGGCATGGCAATGGTTGTGTTCGCCGATGTGCCGGCATCCACCAACCCGCCGCCACAAATCTGCCAAACTTACTGCCGGCAGCATCTTGATAGAGCACTTCAGAGCACTTCCAGGTCAAGAACAGCCTCGCCGCCGTCGGCAACCCGCTGGAGTTGCAGCGGGAGAGCGTGACGGACGGGCCGATCTCGTTTCAGTTGACGGAATTGGGCCACCGCATCAAAGCCATGTCTCTGGTCCATGAGATGCTCTACCTGTCCGACAGCTTGAGCCAGATCGATTTTTGCGGCTATCTCCAGGCGCTGGTTGCGTACCTGCGCGATTTCACCGACCCGCGAGACACCCTCCGGATCGACGTGGCAACGACGAACGTCCGCATGAATCTCCACACCGTGACTCCCCGCGGGTTCATCGTCACCGAACCGGTGACCAACGCGCTAAAGCACGCTTTTCCCGCACCGCGTTCCCGGCCGGAATCCTGCGCCTGTAGAATTCTGGTTGCGGCAGGTTAGAGCGATGCCGGCTACACTTTGACCGTCACCGACAACGGCGTGGGGTTGCCAGCCGAACTGGACTGGAAAACCAGCCGGACGCTCGAGTTGCGACTGGTGCGCATGTTGGGACAGCACCACCAGCGCCACGGAGGATCGAACCGGCGCGAAACGTAAAGAAACGGAATCGAGGAGTTAGCGATGAACGCGATGGAACCAGCCGTTCGGAACGACCGCCTCGCGCGTTTGGCCTGGCTGCCCGTTCCCTTGCTGCTATTCGCCACGATCATCCTGTGGATTGCGGATTCGCCCGCTGTCTACGAACCACCTCGTTTGGTGGCCATTCTCAATTTGTTTTTCATGTTGCCGGCCGCTTTGCTCATCGCTTATCAGACCGGACGCGGTTTCCTCCTGCGCGGCAATCCGAGACTACTCTGGTTTGGTTGCGGCATGTTGTTCTGGGGCAGCGCCGGTCCCGTGGGTGGGGCATTACTCTCCCACGGTCCCAACGTGGTCGTCACGGTCCACAATACTTTGATCTGGCTGTCGGCCGCCTGCCACTTGGCGGGATTGGTCCTCGCGCCCTGGCAACGAACCGTTCGCTGGCCGGAACCGTGGCTGGCGGGGGCCTATGCCGGTGCCGCGACGCTGGGCGTGGCTATCGTTCTGGAGACCCTCGTGGGCGAGATGCCAACCTTCTTTATCCAGGGCGAAGGCGGCACTCCATTGAGACAAATCGTGCTCGGTTCGGCAATTGTCATGTTCGTGCTCGCCGCGATCCTGCTGAAGGGGAACCGCAGCAACCCCTCGTCCGCATTTCGGAACTGGTATGCCCTCGCCCTGTCGCTCATCGCGGCCGGATTGTTCGGCGTGATGGTCCAGTCGAGCGTTGGCAGCCCCGTCGGTTGGGCCGGTCGCATCGCCCAGTATCTCGGCGGTGCTTACCTGCTGGTGGCCGCCGTCATCAGCATGCGTGAAACCCGCGATTTGGGACACTCACTGGAGATCGCTTTGGGGGAGGTCAGACAGCGGTTCGAGGAACTGTTCAACTTGGCCGCCGACGGCATCGTCATGCACGAATTGATGAGCAAGACCACTCACGGCAATTTTCTCCAAGCCAACCCGGCCATCTGCGCGCTGCTGGGCTATACGCCGCAGGAGATGAGCGAGCTAACTCCCTTGGACATCACGCTCCTCGAAGATCGCGAGCAGACGTCCAGGGATGTCCAGGCAATGGAGCAGAAAGGGCTGTTGCGCCACGAGAAAATCCTGATCGCCAAGGATGGCCGGCGCATCCCGGTGGAGATCAGCACGCGGCAATACCATCAACGGAATCGCAAGATGGTCATCTCACTGATCCGTGACATCACCGAGCGCAAGCGGGTGGAGGAATCTTTGCGGGCGGAGCGAGATCGTTTCGTCAAGATTGTCGTTACGGTGCCTGGCGTGATCTGCTCTTTCCGCTTGCGGCCGGACGGGAGTGCCTGTTTCCCCTATGCCAGTCCGGCCATCGAGGATTTGTACGGCCTGCGCGCCGAAGAACTGGCCGAATCCGCCGCGCCATTGTGGGCGATGGTTCACCCCGACGATCTTGGCCATCTGGACGCGAACATCGCAGCTTCCGCCCACGCCATGATCCCCTGGCGGGACGAGTTCCGGGTACGGCATCCGACCAAGGGGGAAATCTGGATAGAAGGCCACTCCATGCCGGTCTACGAGCCGGACGGCAGCATTCTCTGGCACGGCTACGTGCAAGATGTCACCGACCGCAAGCGGGCCGAGACGGCATTGCGGGCGGCACTAGCAGAAAAAGAGGTGTTGCTGCGCGAAGTCCACCATCGGGTCAAGAACAACCTCGCCGCCATCGTCCACATGTTGGAGTTGCAGGGCGAGGCGGTAGCGGAGGCACCGACGGCTTCCCTGCTGGTGGAACTGGGCTACCGCATCCGATCCATGGCGCTGATCCACGAGATGCTTTATCGGTCGGAGAGCTTCAGTCAGATCGATTTTCGCGGCTATTTGCAGGAACTGGTCGCGCATCTGCACGCATTTCTCGACCCGCAAAACACGATTCGACTGGAGGTGGTCGCGCCGGAAATCTGGATGGATCTCGATACTGCGATTCCTTGCGGACTGATCGTCAACGAACTGGTGACCAACGCCTTCAAGCATGCTTTCCCCGATTCGCGCTCCTGGCCGGAATCTGGCATCCGTAAAATCGTCGTCGCAGCCGATCAGAACGGAGCCCGTTATACTCTGACCGTCGCCGACAACGGCGTGGGGCTGCCGGCCAAATTGGACTGGAGGACCACGCGCACGCTTGGGCTACGGTTGGTGCGCATGTTGGGACAACACCAACTGCGCGGCCAGATCGAACTCGACAGCGCCGATGGGACCCGTTTTTCGCTGCAATTCGGCGACCGGCAAGAACTGAAGGTGAACCCGCATGACCGGTAAGACCATCTTGATCGTCGAGGATGACGGTATCATCGCCGCGCGCCTGCATGATATTTTGACCCGTTTTGGCTATACCGTGCCCGACCCGGTGGCCTCTGGCGAAGACGCCGTGGCCATCGTAGCGGCAGCGCCGCCCGATCTGGTGTTGATGGACATCCAACTGGCCGGCGTTATAAACGGCACCACCGCGGCCCAACACATCTGCGGAGATTTCGATGTCCCGATCGTTTACCTGACCGCATATTCCCAAGCCGAACAACTACAACGAGCTAAGTCGACCGCCCCCTACGGCTACCTGGTCAAGCCGGTGGCCGAACGCGAACTGTTGGCGACTTTAGAAATGGCGCTGCGCCGCCACGAGCTGGATCGCCAGCTGAAGGAAAACGAGGAACGATTGGCGTTGGCGTTGTGGGGCGCCGATCTGGGCCTGTGGGACTGGGATGCTCGCACCGACACGATCACCTGCAAGGGGCCTCGGGCCGATCTCGTGGGTTGTCGGTTGGGCGAAACGCACCTTTCGTTCGGCGACTGGGAAAAACAAATCCATCCCCAGGATTTGCCTGCCGTCCGGGACGCGTTGCGTACGCACCTGGAAAACCGCGCGCCATTTTTCGAAAGTGAGTATCGCCTACGGTACAAAAACGAAGCCTGGAACTGGGTGTTGATTCGCGGCAAGGTGATCGAACGCGATCGGCGCGGTCAGTTCAGCCGCGCTTGCGGCATCGTCATGGACATCGGCCAACGAAAAAAACTGGAAGCGAACCTGCGCCGCCTCGCCACCACCGACCCGCTCACCGGTGCGTTCAACCGACGCTACCTGTTGCAGATCATGGAGACGGAGATCAGTCGCTCCCAGCGTTACGCTCGGCCGCTCTCCCTGATCATGTTCGATCTCGATCATTTCAAGCGCATCAACGACAGCTTCGGTCACGACCAGGGCGATAAGGTGTTGAAAGGCGTTGCGGCGCTTGCGCGGCAACGCCTGCGCCACAGCGATATCATGGCGCGCTGGGGCGGCGAGGAATTCGTCATTCTCGCGCCCGAAACGGCGTTGCCGCAAGCCATCGTGCTGGCCGAAACCCTGCGGGCCGCATTGCGCCAATCGCCTTTCCCCGACATCGGCCCGATCACGGCCAGTTTCGGCGTGGCTGGATACCGTCCAGACGAAACCATAGAGCAGTGGCTAAAACGGGTGGACGATCTGGTCTACCAAGTCAAACGAGAAGGCCGTGACCAAATCAGCCATCGGCTGTAGCGCGACCAGCTCATGGTTCCTGCGGACCGCGCCCAGTGTGTTTTGAATATCGGCGCATTTGTGGCAGGTAGCGTGATCCGAGACGATGACAGCGGCAGGAGGCCGTTGCGCTAAGAGAAGGTAGACGGTCCAGGCAAGTCAAAACATCAGTGTCGATGCGGGTTTCGAACAAGTCGACCGCGATCGATTGCTGGCCGACGAGCGCTCCGGCGGAGAGGAGGTCAGCTGTCGAGAGTTTTCCGAGCGATCGAATGCGCCTCAGTATGGTGGGGCGTCATCCTCGTCATAGTAAGCCGGTGGCGGTTCGTCATCGCGGTAGTAGCGCCGTGGGGGCCGCTGTTCCCGCCAATACGGTGCGTTATCCTGATAATCCATCTGGCTACCGACCGCGCCTCCGATCAGCGCGCCGGCCAAGCCGCCCGCCACGGCGCCATTATTGTGATCGAGTTGGTGGCCAATCACCGCGCCAGCGGTTGCCCCTGCCAATGCGCCGTTCTGGGTATGATAGTAGGGTGCGCCGGGTGGAGCACAGGCTGCGGTCGAACCCAAGCCGACAGCGAGTATGGCGATCTTTAACGGTGTGTTCATCGGAACTTCTCCAGATCATCTTAACGATGGGTCGAAGCAAAAAGCTGACGGCAACCACTAACAGTATCAAAATACTGATGGTGGCGCCGTCATTAACACCCACATGCACCCACACTGTGAAACGCAGTATCGCGCTAAGAATATGAATATTGCCTGAATGCGATACGCGGATCCGAGGCGGTGAAAGGTGCGGAATATCGGGGCGAGGGTTTAAGCGTCGCTGTCGAACGGGGGTCGTCCCAATAATTCCCGACCGATGAGGATCGCCCGCCACCCGTGGAGCAGCCGGGAGTCTTCGCCGACCAGCAAGCGTTCCACGTCGCGTCGGCCAGCAATTTCGGACGGGGAAATACCATATTGGCTGGCTCGGCTCTCGATCAGTTTTAGCAGGCCGTCTACTCGCGCGGCCTGCCGCGATGAGAGCCGTGGTTGACGCAGTTGGGTTGGCCACCGTTCCGGTGGCGCGGCGCGGGCGGCCGCGATGCGAGCTAGCAAGACTTCGCCATGTCGTTGCCGGGTCGCGGGAGGCAGCTCGCGAATACTGTTCAACTGCTCCGGTGTTGCGGGCATTTGCCGGACCAGTTCGAGCAGCGCGGCATCGTCCAGAATCCAGCGGCGCGGCCGGTCATGCTTGCTGGCTTGTTCCTCGCGCCAGGCCGCCAGCGCTTGCAGCACCGCTCGTTGCATGCCACCCAATCGCTGATGCTCACGGACCCGCTGCCAAGCGTTTTCCGGTTGCAGCCGATAGCGGTTTGGATCGGTCAATGCCTGAAAATCTTCGGTCAGCGCTTCCAGCCAGCCACGCTCCCGTAGCACTGCAAGCTGCCGATGGTAAATTTCTCCTAGATAGCGCACGTCGTCCGCCGCGTAGACTAGCCATTCCGAAGCAAGCGGCCGACGCCGCCAGTTCGCACGGGTATGCGCTTTGGCGAGGGTGACGCCGAGTCGTTGTTGCACTAAGGCCGCGTAGCCAATCTGGCTGCCACTGCCCAACACTGTGGCTGCCAGTTGAGTGTCGAAGATGGGAGCCGGCACAGCATCACGTAGGTGAAAAAATAGCTCCAGATCCTGATGGGCGGCGTGCAACACCTTGATAATGGCTGGGTTGTAGAGAAGATCTAACAACGGATCCAGCGAAGGCAGGGCCAGCGGATCAATGCAGGCGACTTGGCCGGGAACGGCGATTTGAATCAGACAGAGTTGTGGATAGAAGGTCTGTTCACGGATGAATTCCGTGTCCAGAGCCAGCCAGGTAGCATCGCGTAATCCGGCGCAAAAATCGGTGAGCGCGGGTTGATCAACGATGTAAAGATCACTCATGGCCGCCGCCAGGCGCCTGATTTTCCCCCGCTCTTTTCCAGAAGGCGAATCTCCGTCATCGTCATGCCCCGGTCCACTGCCTTGCACATATCGTAGATCGTCAGCAGCGCCACCTGGACCGCCGTCAGCGCCTCCATTTCCACACCGGTCCGCCCCTGCGTTTCCACGGTAGCCTGGCAGCGAACGGCGTTGTGTTCCGGTTGTGGTTCCAGATCCACCGATACCCGGGTCAGGGCCAGCGGATGACAAAGCGGGATCAGTTCGGCGGTGCGCTTGGCACCCATGATGCCGGCGATGCGGGCAATGCCGAGCACGTCGCCCTTGGCGTGCGCACCGGCCACGATCCGATCCAGCGTGCCCGGTTGCATGCGAATCCAGCCTTCGGCGATCGCCACTCGGCGAGTGACATCCTTGTCGCCCACATCCACCATGTGGGCCTCGCCAGCGGCGTCGAAGTGGCTCAGTTCGGCCACGGATCCTACTTCATTGCCACCAGTAGCGGGACGATGAGCAACGCGACGATATTGATGATTTTAATCAGCGGATTGACTGCCGGACCGGCGGTATCCTTGTAGGGATCGCCGACGGTGTCGCCGGTCACCGCTGCCTTGTGCGCCTCGGAACCTTTGCCGCCGTGATGACCGTCTTCGATGTGCTTTTTGGCGTTATCCCAGGCACCGCCGCCGGCGGTCATGGAGATCGCCACGAACAGGCCGGTGACGATGGTGCCCATCAGCAAGCCACCGAGCGCCTTCGGCCCCGCGTCGTGACCCATCAGCCACGCCATGCCGAACGCGACCACGATCGGGGTCAGCACTGGCAGCAGCGAGGGCACGATCATTTCCTTGATCGCCGCCTTGGTCAGCAGGTCCACCGCCCGCGAATAGTCCGGTTTGGTCGTGCCTTCCATGATGCCGGCGATTTCCTGGAATTGCCGGCGCACTTCGCGCACCACCGCACCGGCGGCCCGGCCGACCGCTTCCATCGCCATCGCCCCGAACAAGAACGGGATCATGCCGCCGATGAACAGGCCGATGATCACCACCGGATCGGTCAGGGAGAAATCGACCTTGATGTGAGCGAGCTCCAGCTTGTGCTCGAAGTCGGCGAACAGCACCAGCGCGGCCAGCCCGGCCGAACCGATAGCGTAGCCCTTGGTGACCGCCTTGGTGGTGTTGCCCACCGCGTCCAGCGGGTCGGTGATGCCGCGAATCTTCTCATCCATTTCCGCCATTTCGGCGATGCCGCCGGCGTTGTCAGTGATCGGCCCGTAGGCGTCCAGGGCGACGATGATGCCGGCCATCGACAGCATGGCGGTGGCAGCGATGGCGATGCCGTACAAGCCCGCCCAAGAGTAGGCGAGGCCGATGCTGAGGCACACGGCGAGCACAGGCAGGGCGGTGGCCTTCATCGATACCGCTAGGCCGGCGATGATGTTGGTGGCGTGGCCGGTGGTGCAGGCTTCGGCCAACTTGCGTACCGGGCTATATTCGGTCGCCGTGTAGTACTCGGTAACAACTACCATGGCGGCGGTCAAACCCAGTCCGACCAATGCCGAACCCCAGAGACCCCAAGTGTGTTCGCCACCCATCAAGATCCAGATGACGGGTAGAAAAGCCGCAGCGGAAATCCCGCCGGCCACCGCCAGTCCGCGGTACAGCGCGTTCATGATCTTCTCGCCTTCCCGGGCCTTGACGAAACCGCAGCCGATAATCGAGGCGATGATCGACACACCGCCCATCACCAGCGGCAAGGCAACAGCGTTCTGGATCAATTCTCCGGTGAACACTAGGCTGCCTACCAACATGGTGGCGATGATGGTCACGGCATAGGTTTCGAACAGGTCGGCGGCCATGCCGGCGCAGTCGCCCACGTTGTCACCCACGTTGTCGGCGATGACGGCCGGGTTGCGCGGATCGTCCTCGGGAATGCCGGCTTCGACCTTACCGACCAGATCGGCGCCGACATCCGCGCCCTTGGTGAAGATACCGCCGCCCAGACGGGCGAAGATCGAAATCAGCGAGCTGCCGAAGGCCAGGCCGACCAGCGGGCCGAGATCGGGAACGGCGCCGGCGGAGGCATAGAGCAACGCGTAATAGCCGGCCACGCCGAGTAGACCGAGGCCAACCACTAACAGGCCGGTGATCGCGCCGCCGCGAAACGCGACTTCCAGCGCAGCGTTCAGTCCTTCGTGAGCAGCCTGGGCGGTGCGGACGTTGGCGCGCACCGAGACATACATGCCAATGTAACCGGCGATACCCGAGCAGACCGCGCCGATCACGAAGCCAACGGCCGACAGCGTGCCCAAGGTGAATAGAATAATCACGCCGACGGCCACGCCGACGATAGCGATGGTGGTATATTGCCGATTTAGGTAGGCGCGGGCACCTTCCTGGACGGCGGCGGCGATTTCTTGCATCCGAGCATTGCCGGCGTCTTTCGCCAGCACCCAGTTGACCGATTGGACACCGTAAATCAGTGCTCCGACGGCGCAAAGTAACGCCAGGATTAAGCCTATCGTCGCCATGATGGATTTCCTCCACAGATTGACAGCATATTTTTTCTCCGAGTTATTGTGTGATGTTCATGAGATGGGTGTTCTCATGACCAGGATGGCCGATCCCGGTCCAAGTCCTAATCGGGTGCCACCTCCGAATCGCCGGGCCTAAAAACCCGAACCAGCATACCACGCTCCCTACTGAGAAGGGTCAAGAATGACCCCAGCAACTGGCGAGTTATTAGAAACCGCCAACCTCCCCGGGGAAATAACCAACCGTGCGGGTCCGGGGAAACCGCGCAAGGCTTAAATCGTCATTGGCCGTGCCAAGCCGGCCATATAAGTTTATTGTTGATTGTTGTACCGTTCCACGCTTCGCAAGATTTCGGCCTTGGCTTCTTCCAAACCGGCCCATCCGTGCAGTTCCACCCACTTGCCGGTATCGAGATCCTTATAGTGTTGGAAGAAGTGAGCGATTTGATTCAGTTGCGCCTTGGCCATCTGTTCAACAGACTCAATATGGTCGTACAGGGCGCATTCCTGCTTAACGGGCACCGCCAGTAGCTTGGCGTCGCCACCGCCTTCGTCAGTCATTTTCAGTAATCCCAGCGGTCGGCAGCGCACCACGCAACCGCTGATTACTGGTAAGGGAGCGACCACCAGCACGTCCAGCGGGTCGCCGTCCTCGCACAGAGTCTGCGGGATATAACCGTAATTGCAGGGATAGTGCATCGCAGTGTTCATGAAGCGGTCCACGAACAGCGCCCCGGTCTCTTTGTCCACCTCGTACTTGACCGGGTCGGCGTGAGCCGGGATTTCGATAATGACGTTGAATTCGTCGGGGAGGAAGTGACCGGCACCTACTCGATCCAGAATCATGTTATGGCCCTTGATGCAGCGGTTAGGGAAGGGGTCTGTCGTCAGCGTGTCTATACTACAACAAGGCCGAACGCTTGACAGCGTGGCTCGTACACGCTGGCGCGGTCGGTTCGCTGTTTGTTGCGGATACCGGGGGTTTGTGCAAAATTTATTTGACCACCACCGGGTTTTTGATCTTTTCCCACTTCACCCATCATTGAGAGTGATACCAATTATGAGAATTGTTCTGTTAGGTGCCCCCGGCTCAGGCAAGGGAACCCAAACCGACTCCATTATCGAACGTCACGGTCTCTCCACGGTCGCCACCGGGGATTTGCTGCGTGCCGAGGTCGCCGCCGGCACCGAGCTTGGCCAGCGCGCCAAGCCATACATGGACGCCGGCGAGCTGGTGCCGTTCGACATCGTCCTGGGCATGATCGAAAATGGGCTGCGGACCCTTGCCAAGACCAACCCCAAGGGCTTCATGATGGACGGCTTCCCGCGCGATCTGGCCCAGGCCGAGGCGCTGGACAAATTGCTGGCTAAGATCAACCAGCCACTCGACCTGGTACTGTTCTTCGAGGTGGATTACGAGGAGATCGTTAAGCGTCTGCTGGGGCGTGGCCGCGCCGATGACAACGAAGACACCATCCGCAACCGGCTACGGGTTTTCGAGGAGAAAACCGCACCGTTGATTGATTACTACACCAAGAAGGGCCTGCTGCGCACCGTCAAGGGGACTGGTACCATCGAAGAAATTGGCCAGCGGATTCGGGCGGTGCTCGACGAGATCGCCTGAACGGTTCTGCAAAACGCTCCCCTCTCCCTCCCGGAGGGGAGTCCAAAACCCACCCCTTCATTTCGTTCACCCGCCCAAATACGCCTTGCGCACCTCGTCGTTGGCCAGCAGATTGGCGCCAGTATCGGCCAGCACGATACGGCCGTTTTCCAGCACGTAGCCCCGGTCGGCCAATTGCAGGGCGCGGTGGGCGTTCTGTTCCACCAGAAAAATAGTCACACCTTCCTCACGGATTTCCTTCAGGATCTGAAAAATCTGGGCGATGATGATCGGTGCCAGCCCCAGCGACGGTTCGTCCAGCAACAGCAGGTTGGGCCGGCCCATCAAGGCTCGACCGATGGCGAGCATTTGCTGCTCGCCGCCGGATAGGGTGCCGCCGCGCTGTCCGCGCCGTTCCTTGAGGCGCGGAAACAGGGTGAACACCCGCTCCAGATCGGTTTCCAGTCGCGCCTTGTCGGCGAAAAAACCGCCCATTTGCAGATTTTCCTGCACGGTCAAGCCGGGGAAAATGCGCCGTCCCTCCGGCACCAGCGCCAACCCGCATTGCATGATGACATGGGTCGGCTTGTGGGTGATGTCCTGTCCCTCGAACAGGATGGTGCCTTTGCTGGCGTGCGGCGAGCCGCAGATCGTCATCAACAAGGTGCTTTTGCCGGCGCCGTTGGCCCCGATCAGGGTGACGATTTCACCGGGATGTACGTCCAGCGACACGCCTTTAAGCGCTTCAATTTGGCCGTAGAAAGTATGGACGTTCTCCAGCTTCAGCATCATCACTCCTCTCCCAGATAAGCTTTGATGACGCGCGGATCGCTGCGGATGGCGGTGGGGTCGCCGGTGGCGATGGGTCGGCCGTACTCCATGACCAAAATCTCGTCGGAGATGCCCATCACCAAGCTCATATCGTGCTCGATCAGCAATACCGCGACGTCGTGCGCGGCGCGCAGTTCGTTGATCAGCCGATCCAGATCGCGGGTTTCCTGCGGGTTGAGGCCAGCCGCCGGCTCGTCCAGCATCAGCAGCTTGGGATGGGTGATCATGCAGCGGGCGATTTCCAGCCGTCGTTGCTGACCGTAGGCGAGATTGCCGGCTTCGCGATTGGCCACAGGCAGCAAACCGACCTTTTCCAGCCAGAACGCGGCGCGCTCCAGCGCCTCGGCTTCGGCGCGGCGATATCGCGGCGTTTTGAACAAACCGGGCAGCAGGCGCGTTTCCAACTGGACGTGTTGCGAAACCAGCAGGTTCTCGACGGCGGTCATGGTCTTGAAGAGCCGCACGTTCTGGAACGTGCGCACCAACCCGAGCCGGGCGATGCGATGGCTGGGTAAATGATCGATCGCCTGGCCGTCCAGCGCCACGGTGCCGGTGGTGGGCCGATAGAAACCGCCAACGCAGTTGAACACTGTGGTTTTGCCGGCGCCATTGGGGCCGATGATGGCAAATATTTGGCCGCGACGGACATCGAAATTGACGGTGTCCACCGCCAGCAGGCCGCCGAAGCGCATGCTCAAGTTTCGCACTTCCAGCAAGGACCGACTGGCCGGTTCGGTGACAAGCGCCTGGTTCGGTTCGAGGCTCATCGCGAAGCCTCCGAACGTTCTGGCATTTCCAGCCGGGGTCGCGCGGCAGGCACCAAACCCTGCGGCCGCCAGATCATCATCAACACCATGACCAATCCAAATGCTAGCATCCGGTACTCGTTGAATTCGCGCGCTAGTTCCGGCAGGGCAGTGATAGCGATGGCCGCGAGCACCACCCCGATTTGCGAACCCATCCCCCCCAGCACGACGATGGCCAGCACCATGGCCGATTCGATGAAGGTAAACGATTCGGGATTAATGTAGCCCTGGCGAGCGGCAAAGAAGGCGCCGGCGAAACCGGCGAAGGCGGCGCTCAGCGTCAGCGCCGACAGTTTGATGACGGTCGGACTCAAGCCCAGCGAACGACAGGCGATTTCGTCCTCGCGCAACGCTTCCCAAGCCCGGCCCAGCGGCATTCGCAGCAGGCGGTCGATGATGAACAGGGTCGCCAGTACCAGCATCAAGCCGAGCAGATACAGGAAGATCACCGTGTAATCGCCGCTATAATCGAGGCCGAAGAATTCGTAAAACGTGGTGCCGCCCTCGCTGGCCCGACGACTGAATTCCAGCCCGAACAGGGTGGGGCGCGGGATATTGCCGATACCGTCCGGGCCGCCGGTGATGGAATTGAGATTGTTCAGCAGCAAACGGGTGATCTCGCCGAAACCCAGCGTCACGATGGCTAGATAGTCGCCTCGCAACCGTAACACCGGCAAGCCGAGCAGGAAGCCGGTCAGTGCTGCCAACGCCCCGGCGATGGGCAAGCACGGCCAGAACGACAGGCCATATTGCTGGGCCAGATAAGCGTAGGCGTAAGCACCGACCGCGTAGAACGCGGCGTAGCCGAGCACCAGCAGACCGGCGAAGCCGACTACGATGTTCAAGCCCAAGCCCAGCATGACGTAAATCAGCGCCAGTGTCGCCACATCCACCGCGCCGCGCGAGGCAGTGAACGGCCAGATGACGGCGGCGGCCAGCAACAGCAACCACAGCGCCAGCCGATAGCGTGGTTGTTGCGTGGCGCGATTCCAGATGTCAGCGAGGGAGTTTTGGCGCCAGGAATTCGGGATCTGGAGCTTGACCCATGCCTGTTGCAGCGGTTGGCGAAACAGCCGTAGCAGGAAGACCACCACGACCGCGACGATCACCGGTATCGGTGTGCGGTGCAACGAAACGTTGATCCCGTCCACATGGATGCGCAAACCGAAAATGGGGATGAGCAACACGGCGGTCAACACCGCCGCTAGCAGGGCATCGGAGAACGTGCGACGCATTTACACCTTCTCCACGTCGGGGCGGCCCAGCAGGCCGGTGGGACGGAACAATAGCACCAGAATCAGCAAGGCGAACGCCACCACGTCCTTGTATTCGGTTTGCAGATAGGCCGAGGCAAAGCTTTCGGCCAGTCCCAGCACCACGCCGCCCAGCATCGCGCCGGGGATGCTGCCGATGCCGCCCAGCACCGCCGCCGTGAACGCCTTCAGCCCAGCGATGAAACCGATAAAGGGATTGACCAAGCCGTAGTACATGCTGACCAGCACACCGGCCACCGCCGCCAGTGCCGCGCCCAGGACGAAAGTCACGGCGATGACCCGGTCGGTGTCGATGCCGAGCAGGTTGGCCATGGCCCGATCCTCGGAGCAGGCGCGACAGGCGCGGCCCATCCGCGACCGGCTGATGAACAAAGTCAGGCCGGTCATGAAGGCTACGGTCACGACCGCGATCAGCACTTGCATGTAAGACAGGTAGACCTGAAATCCATCGGCTGGCCCAAAACGCCAACCGCCGGTCAGTACCGGCTGCATCGACACGTCGCGGGCACCCTGACCGAGCTGGACGTAGTTCTGCAAAAAGATCGACACGCCGATCGCCGAAATCAACGGTACTAGCCGGGGGCTACCGCGCAGCGGTCGGTACGCCAACCGCTCCACGGTCCAACCGTAGGAGCCCGTCACCAGAATGCTGATGGCCAGCGTCACCAACAGGATCGCCGAGATGTTTTCCACGCCGAACAACCCCAGCGCGGTAATCGTGAGCAGGCCGATGTAGGCGCCGATCATGTAGATTTCGCCATGGGCGAAGTTGATCATGCCGATGATGCCGTACACCATGGTGTAACCGATGGCGATCAGGGCATAGATGCTGCCGAGGGTCAGACCATTGATGATCTGCTGGAGGAATTCGAGAATCGAGAAACCGGACATGACCGCCGCGCTGAAGTAGTAAAAGGCAAAGCGCGAGTAAGGCGCTATGAAAAGCGAAGGGCGTGGTTTTTAAGCCTCGCCCTTGGCGGTCGTCAGATTATTTGACGGGGGTCTTGGTCGCGTCGGCGTGCCAAGTGAAGATCACGAACTCGAATTCCTTCAGGTCGCCGTTGTCCTTGAAGGCCACTTTGCCAATGGGCGTCTGGAAGCTGTTCTTGTGGATGTAGTCGGCCAGCTTGACTGCGTCCTCGGTCTTGGCGCCCTTGATCGCGTCGGTGATGATCTGGACTGCCGAGTAGGCCGGCATCACGAACGGGCCGGTCGGATCCTGGTTCTTGTCCTTAAACGCCTTGACTAGCGCGGCGTTGGCGGGATTGGTACTGAAGTCGGCCGGCAGGGTCACCAGCAGCCCTTCCGAAGCCGGGCCGGCGATGGCGCTGATGTCCTTGTTGCCGACGCCCTCCGGCCCCATGTACTGAGCATCGAAACCCTGCTCGCGTGATTGCCGCAGCAACAGACCCAGTTCCGGGTGATAACCGCCGTAGTAGACGAAATCGACCCCGTCCTTCTTCATCTTGGTGATCAGGGCGGAGAAGTCGGTCTGGCCCTTGTTGATCCCTTCGAACAGTACGGGCGTGATGCCGGCCGCCTTGACGGTCTTGTCCACTTCCTTGGCGATGCCCTCGCCGTATTGCTGCTTGTCGTGAATGATCGCCAGTTTTTTGGGTTTGACCTTAGTGGCGATGTACTTGCCAGCGGTGGGTCCCTGTTGGTCGTCGGTGCCGATGGTGCGGAACACCATCTTGTAGCCCTGCTGGGTGATAGCGGGGTTGGTGGCCGCCGGAGTGATCATCAAAACGCCTTCCTCCTCGTACAGCTTGGAGGCGGGTTGGGTCGAGCCGGAGCAGAGATGGCCGACCACGTACTTGATCTTTTGGTTGACGATCTGGTTGGCGATGGCAACCGCCTGTTTGGGTTCGCACACATCGTCCATCAGGACCGCTTCCAGTTTCTTGCCGTCGACGCCGCCCTTGGCGTTGATTTGCTCGACCGCCATCTTGGCGCCGCTCATCTGCATGTCGCCGTACTGGGCGACCGAGCCGGTGATCGGGCCGGCCACGGCGATTTTGATAGTGCCCTCGGCGTGCGCCAACCCACAGAGACTTAGGATGGCCGCGCCAACGGCGGCGCTCAGGACATTGCGGCTAATCTTGTTCATCAAGCGACTCCTCTCCTCTGACGATGGCCGAAATTGGGCAAATGCGCCCAACTGCATGTTAGTCGCTAACAATTAGCCGAAATTACCGCATAGAACAAGTCAGATATCGAAAAAAACGGCTATATACGGGATGTTGGGAAAGGGATGCTGGCACGCCGGTGTTTTCCGGGACGCGTAACGGCGATGAGCGGCCAAGGGCGATGACCTTTGCGGAGCATCGCCCTTGGCTGGTTGGCTCGAATGAACGGATGGTCAGGTTATTACGGCTTCTCGGCTGGCGGAGCCGGGGGCGTCGGAGCACTCTCCTGTCCACGCCGCATCCGATGCATCGGTCGATTGGTGAAGAAGTTATCCATCACTTTTTTCTGGGTCGAATCGAGTGAGGTGTACAACGCGCCAATGGCTTTGGCGACAGCTTTCATGCCAGTCAGTGCCTGTTCCATGCCCTGAATGCGCTCTTCCATCTGGGCCAGCGCGGTCTCTTCCTTGTCGCGCATTTCCTGCCGGAATTTCATCATTTCAGCATGACGAGCATCCTGTGCGCTGCGGAATGCCTTCCAGGCGGCTTCCTGTTCGGGCTTCAGCTTCAACCGCGCTTCCAACAGCTCCATCCGTTCGGCGTGAAACTGCTGCATCATCGCCATTCGCTGCTCCGGATCGCCACCCATCCGGTCCTGCCCTTTCCCTGGACCACCCCCTGCCATCGGACAATCCTCCATGCCACCGCCCCCCATCGGGCCATGTCCACCCCAAGGGCCAGCGATGACGATGGTGGTGAGTCCCAGGCTCGCGACTGCGGCGGCGGTCAACAGTTTTTTGTGTAACGGTTTCATGGTCGACTCCTCGTTGTTCGGTTGCTTCGGGGACTATTAGACGCCGCGCATGTAACCGGGATTTTTCCAGGAAGGGAGTTTTGTAACGATTTGTGTCAGCTCCAGTGGGTTCGGATCAAACGGCACGATAGCGAAGGGCGGTGCGCGATGGGGCAGAAAATCCTGAATCTGCCGGAACTCGCCTTTTCCGAGCAGTCTACAATCCCATCATTCCTTGTAGGATGCGATACCGAATTATGAGCGATCATCTGCTCGTCGTGGACGACGATGGGGGTTTGCGCGAGCTGCTGACCGACTATCTGAGCCGTAACGGTTTTCGGGTGACCGGCGTGGCCGACGGTCGCGGATTGTGGGCTGCGCTGGAGCGGGAGCCGGTGGACTTGGTCATCCTCGATTTGATGTTGCCCGGCGACGATGGCCTGGTGCTGTGCCGCAATCTGCGCGCCCGTTCGCAAATCCCAATCATCATGCTGACCGCTCGCAGCGACGATACCGACTGCATCGTCGGTCTGGAGATGGGTGCCGACGATTATCTGCCCAAGCCATTCAATCCGCGCGAGTTGCTGGCACGGATCAAAAGCATCCTGCGGCGTGCCCGCAATGCGCCCGCCGATCCGGGCGAGGCGAAACGGTTTCACTTCGCCGGTTGGACGCTGGATGCGGACGCCCGGCAACTCGTCGCGCCAGATGGCGTACTGGTACCGCTGGGCGCCAGCGAATACCGCTTGCTGCGGATATTTCTCGATCATCCGCAGCGGATACTGAATCGGGATCAGTTATTGGATTTGACGCAAGGCCGCGAGGCCACGCCGTTCGACCGCAGCATCGATGTGCAGGTGAGCCGGTTACGGCGGCGCTTGCGTGACGATCCGCGCGAGTCCGCCATCATCAAGACGGTTCGCAACGAAGGTTATCTGCTGGCGGCTCACGTCAATCGGGAATTCTGATGCGCCGCCTATTGCCGCAATCCTTGTTCGGCCGGCTGCTGTTGTTTTTGACCGGCGGCCTAGTGGTCGCTCAATTGTTGAGCGCCGCGATTCTGCTGCAAGATCGCGATCAGGCGCTTTATCACGCTATCGGTGGCCATGTCGCCCAGCGTATCGCAGCCATCGTCAACCTCCTCGACGATTTAGAGGCTGCCGACCGCCATCGACTGGTGACGGCGCTGGATCTTCCTCCGACCCGTATTAGTCTCGATCTGCCTTGGGAAACCATCGAGCCGGACGAGCGCTATCACTCGGTCCTCTTTCGGGGGTTGTTGAAGCGCCAGTTGGGACCGGATCGACCGTTTCAGTTGGAGATCAATGACGATTTGCCGCCACCGCCGCCGCCGGTGGAACGGCCGCGCTGGTTCGATTCCGACCCCCCTCCGCGACCGCCTGAACGGGCCGACCGGCCGCCGCGTTGGCGAATGCACGCCATGATGATGGGGTTGCGCAATTTCGTGGTGCAGGTGCGTTTGCACGATGGGGCGGTGGTGACGTTTCAGCAGATTTTGCCGGAGGAGGTCATCGCCTGGCCGACGCGATTGTTGCTGATATTGCTGGTGTTGCTGGTCTCGGTCGCGGTGTTGGCGGCGCTGGCGGTGCGGGCATTGACTCGGCCGCTTGCGGTACTAGCTGCTGCTGCCGGCGAACTCGGTCGCGACATCCGCCGCCCGCCGCTGGATGAAAAAGGGCCGCTGGAGGTCCAGCGCGCCGCCCGCGCTTTCAATACCATGCAGGAGCGGTTGATCCGTTATATCGAGGATCGCAACCGGATTCTCGCCGCGATCTCCCATGATTTGAAAACGCCGATCACCCGGCTACGGCTGCGCACCGAGTTGTTGGACGACGCGCCGCTAAAGGAGAAATTCTTGTTGGATCTCGATGACATGCAGCGGATGGCACAAGCGTCGCTGGATTTTCTGCGCGGCGGCGAGGACAGCGAACCCATCGCGCCGATGGATCTCAATGCTCTGTTGGAATCCTTGCAGGAAGACGCCGAGGATGTCGGCCACGCGGTGAGCATCAGTGGAGCTGCTAGCCAGCCGTTGCGCTGCCGGCCGCTGGCTCTCAAGCGTTGTCTGACCAATCTGGTGGACAATGCCCTAAAATATGGTCAAAGCGCTGAAATCGCGGTTGCGGACACAGCGACCCGGTTGCGGTTGATCGTTCGGGATCGCGGCCCCGGCATTCCGGCAGCGGAACTGGAGCGCGTGTTCGAGCCGTTCTACCGGTTGGAAGGCTCGCGCAGCCGCGATACCGGCGGCACGGGACTGGGCTTGAGCATCGCCCGTAACATTGCCCGCGCCCACGGCGGTGAATTGAGCTTGCGGAATCATCCGCAGGGCGGGTTGGAAGCGGTGTTGGAACTGCCGCGCTGACCCCTTGATCTCGGTATTCCCTCTACCAAAACCCCGATAGGAGGATCAATGGATACCACGCCGCATAATTTGCGCACGCTGTTCGATCAGTTGGGGCTGCCGTCCGACGCTGCCGCCATCAAGACGTTTATCCACTGGCACCGGCCGCTCGATCCGAGAATCCCGCTCCAGCAGGCGTCGTGGTGGACGCCGGCACAGGCGGAATTTCTGGCGCAAGCCATCGAGGAGGATTCGGATTGGGCCGAGCAAGTGGACGAACTCGATGCCTCGCTACGGCCGGCGAGAGAGGTAGCCTGAATCGAGCTAAAAAAACGACCAGGGGGCTTCGCCCCCTGGACCCCCGCAAAGGGCAAAAGCACAAAGCACAAAGGGTCAGAGCGCCCTGGCGAGACGAAAGCCCAGGAGGCTGCCCGCTTCATCGGGGGCGAACCTGAGGCGGAAGGCCGACCGGACGTACCCCGGCCTGTCGCCCCAGCCACCGCCCCGAACCACCCGCCGGACGTCGGAATTGGGATCGCCGACAGTACGCGATTCAGCGCCACCATAACCTTCATCATATTCCGAACCGATCCATTCCCAGACGTTGCCGTGCATGTCGTGCAACCCCCAGGCATTGGCAGGATACTGTCCGACTTTCACCGTCCGGTTTTCACCTTCCTCTATAAACTGATCGCCTACGAATAGTTTCCTGAAGAAGCCGCCATCGCTAACTACTTTGATTTTATTTCTACAATTGGCTAATTTTACTTGGATAGACGCACCAAAATGATATGCTGTGGTTGTCCCCGCTCGACAGGCATACTCCCACTCCGCTTCCGTTAGCAGTCGATAGGTCTGACCGGTCTGCTGTGACAGCCATTCCGCGTAAGCGACCGCATCGAACCAAGTGACATTGATGACTGGCCGTCGTCCTCGCCCCCAATCGAAGTCCAAAGGTTTTTCTCGTCCGGTAACCTCGGCAAAACGATCATATTCCTCGAAGGTGACGGCGTACTTGCCGATGGCGAATGGTTTAACCTCCACCTCGTGTTGGCGTTCATCGTCAGACCGACCTGGTTCGTCCTCCGGCGATCCCATCAAAAAACGTCCACCTGGAACGACCACCATCATCGGCCCTTGACTTCCATCCTTGAGCCGATCACTAAACTCAACTGCCAGCCCGAATGCTTGTGCGGTTTGTTGTTGCAGCGTCTGCACCTGCTGCGTTGACCAACCGTGGATATTTTGGATCGCTGGCAGGGCAAGAGTTGTAGATTCCCCGCTCAAAATGGTCGGTGGGTTAGGCTGGGCTTTTGCCTTTTCGGGGAGGGTGGTTACCGGTTCTTTTTGCTCTGTTACGAGTGGTTTTTCTTCGGCGCGTGCTTTCAAAATCTCAGCCACCACAGTCCTGACCTTCAGGCTGTCGTCCTCTGCCATCTGCTGCAACGCAGCTTGCGCGGCAGCGGCCAAACCTTTGTTGCCGTTCTGTAGCAAATCCACGAGGTGGCGGGCAGCGCCCTCGCGCACCCAAGGACGCGGGTCTTCGATGGATTGCTGCAATTCGGCCGGCAACGCGACCAGTTTTATGATCGGGCGGGGATTGCGGGCAATGATGATGTCCCCTTCGGCAGCGAAGGCCCACTTTCGGGGTTTCTGTTGCGGCATCCGGTCCGCGATGCGCTCACAAAGGTAGCGATAAAGCTCATCGCAAGAGACCGCACCATCGCTGTCTAAATCGGCCTCGCCGGTTCCCAACCCCTGCACCAGCGTATCGGTAAAGACCGAGCGCAAACCTTCGCCGCTTATTGCATCGCCCTCGAAGGCATATTGCATCGCGTCGGAAGCGGTCAAGATAAACTGCCCGCGCCCTTGCCCGAAATACTCGCCGATATCGACCGTCTGGCCGGCCTTATGATGGGTCTTGCCACGGGCGAAGGCGCCGCTATAGCAACAATCCAGAAGCAACACCTGACGCCGCGAGCTGCAATCATTCATCAGATCGTGCAGCAAAGCCGCCGAAACCGCAGTAGACCGAAGAAGCCTGCGGTCGGTGTCGGTCGTGGCAAAGTACAGCCGTCCCATTTCATCCTTGAGACCGTGACCGGAAAAATAGAGCAGCAGCAAATCGTCCTTGGCACCGCTGGCGAAGAACGCTTCGATTTCCCGGTTAACCTGATGCGAAGGCTGGTTCAGCAGAGTCTTGACCGCAAAGCCGCCGATGGTCATATCTCCCAAAACCCGAGCCAAAGCTTCGGCGTCTTGGGGTGGTGCCACCAACCGCCGCAAACCTGCATCCTGGTATTCGGAAACGGCGACGATCAGGGCCGAGCGATTTTCGGCCATCGGCGCTTACTCCGGCCGGTGGCGTTGCAAAAAAGCTTTGACGAGCTGCTGCTGTTCGGGCGAGGGGTTGCCGGTAATCTGTAGCTTATCGCCGCCTATCTCTATGGTTATGGTGGCTGGTTGATTGCGATTCGTCAGCCAAGCTTGGATCGCGTTGATGAGCGCGGTGATCACCCCACCCGAAGCCGCCAAGGTCAGCAGCAAGGTGCCCCACTCGATGACGTCGCCGGCTTTGGTGTTGGCTGGTGCTGACCCGCCGGTCACCAAATCGGCCTGTACGTCCAGCTCTGAAAGCTCGTCCCGCAGTTGTCGGGTCAGCCGTTCCAGATCCCCGGCATCGGTATCGGGTTTGGCGTCGAGAGTTACAGTCAATTGGATGTTGTTCCCGGACACGAAAATCTCCCAAAAGCATCAACTTGTAAGGTAGCAAATAGCTGCCGTGCGGGTGGATTTTAAAGCGAACGATCCGCTACGGCCGACACGAAGTGTAGCCGTGCGACTGCGGTCAATGCTAGACGCGCCAGCGGGTTAAGATCGAGCTGTGGCGCTTATCGTGCGGGGTTGGCAGCGTCCATCAGCCAATCGCGGGGCTTGAGAAACACCTCGTACAACCGCGCTTCCGGACTGCCCGGTTCCGGTCGCCAGTCGTATTCCCAGCGCACGCGCGGCGGCAGCGACATCAAAATCGATTCGGTGCGCCCGCCGGATTGCAAACCGAACAACGTGCCCCGGTCGTGGACCAGATTGAATTCGACGTAACGCCCACGCCGGTAAAGCTGAAATTCCCGCTCGCGTTCGCCGTAAGGCAGCGCTCGCCGCCGCTCCACGATGGGGAGATAAGCGGGTAGAAAATGATCTCCGACGCTGCGCAGAAACGCGAAACAGCGCTCGAATCCCCACTCGTTCAGATCATCGAAAAACAACCCACCGATGCCACGCGGTTCATTGCGGTGTTTGATGAAGAAATAATCGTCGCACCACTGTTTGAAACGGAGGTGTACGTCTGGGCCGAACGGTTCGCAAGCGTCGCGGGCGGTGCGATGCCAATGAAGGCAGTCGTCCTCGAAACCGTAGTACGGCGTCAGGTCGAAACCGCCGCCGAACCACCAGACTGGCTCGGCGTCGTCCCGGACGGCTTCGAAAAAGCGGATGTTGGCGTGCGAAGTAGGGACGTAGGGATTGCGCGGATGCACCACCAGCGACACGCCCATCGCTTCGAAGCCGCGTCCCGCCAATTCAGGCCGTTGAGTGGTAGCAGAGGGCGGTAGCCGGCTTCCGGTGACGTGGGAGAAATTGATGCCGGCTTGCTCGAACACGGCACCCTCGCGCAATACGCGAGTCCGACCGCCGCCGGCGATGGTTCCTCCGGTTGTGGGGCGTTCCCAGGCATCTTCCCGGAACGTCGCCGTGCCATCGACGGTTTCCAAAGCCTGGGTTAAGCGATCTTGCAATTCCCGCAGATAGGCAAGGACAGCCGCAACATCAAGACGGTCGGACATGGAGTTCTTCGCCGACGAGATCGAAATAAGAGGAGGGGGCAACTGCTGGATAAATCTGGTGCCGGGAGAGAGACTCGAACTCTCACGGTATCACTACCGGTGGATTTTGAGTCCACTGCGTCTACCATTCCGCCATCCCGGCTGGGAGAGAGAAGCGTAAGTATAAGGATTTTCCGCCGCCGGGCAAGCGCATTGCTTATTCCAATGGCAATCGTTCGTTCATGAACCGCTCCCACCAACCGGCCGACCCTGCCGATGTCGGGCAAGTCCTGTATGATGCGCTTCGATTTTTTCTCGACCTGCCACCCATCGTCATGGAAATCGCCATCGAACGCTCGGGTAGGCCTAACTCAAACCATCGATTATGACGACCTTCAAGGCACTTAAAGCGGAATTGTTGCTATTGTTAGCGGCGGTGATTTGGGGCTCCGCTTTCGTCGCCCAGCGCATCGGCATGGAATATGTCGGTCCGTTCACCTACAACGGTGTCCGTTTCATCCTGGGAGCGCTGTCGTTGTTGCCGTTGCTGCTGCTCGGTCGCCGATCGGGGAACGTCCATTCAGACGGTTGGTGGCCGACGCTGACCGGTGGCTTACTGGCTGGGCTTCTGCTATTCGCCGGTGCCTCGCTCCAGCAGGTCGGCATCGTTTATACCACAGCCGGTAAGGCGGGATTCATTACCGGGCTGTATGTCGTCGTTGTGCCATTGCTGGGCCTGTTGTGGGGCCAGCGCACGCCTTGGGGTACCTGGGCCGGTGCCGCGTTTGCCGTCGCGGGATTGTATTTGTTGACCGTGACCGACGATTTAACCTTGGCCGAAGGTGACGGTTTGGTGCTGATCGGTGCTTTCTTCTGGGCCGGCCACGTCTTGGTCATCGGCTGGTTGTCAGGTCGATACATCGAACCGGTGTTGCTGGCCTGCCAGCAATTCGTGGTTTGCGCGGTGTTGAGCTTGGCGGTGGCAGTGGTGATCGAGCCCATCACTTTGGCCGCATTGAAAGGAGCAGCAGTGCCGATTCTGTACGGTGGCCTGCTGTCGGTGGGGGTCGCTTACACCCTGCAAGTCGTTGCCCAGCGTGACGCGCCGCCCGCCCACGCTGCGATCATTCTCAGCTTGGAAACCGTCTTCGCCACGTTGGCCGGCTGGTGGCTGCTGCAAGAAACGCTCTCGGGACGGGGACTGATCGGCTGTGCGCTGATGTTCGCCGGCATGTTGCTTTCGCAGCTGGGTAAAGGCCGATCCGCGTCACCTACCGGACCGGTGGCGGCGACTGCGTCATCGCTGGTGGCGGATGAAGGCGATCGCAGCTGATCGGCTTGAAGCGGTTCGCCTCGTGCCGCATTGATTATGTTTCAGGTGAGGGCTTTGGATCGGGGGCCGAGTGCGGGACCGGTTCGGCGCCGTTTTCGGCGGGTACCCCGTCATCGCTCAGCCGCTCCTGGTACCAGCATCGATAGCAAAGCCGCAAGCCGTTCTTGCTCAAGAAACTGGCCGGCGGACCAAACTGCCCGCATTCGTCACAGATTAGGTAGCTGCCAACCATCGTTACCTCCTTCCGCGCCGCTTCCGAGACAGGGTTATGGTATACCGAATTTTTCATGCCGAAGACCGTTATGACGCTTCCCGCTGGCTGTGAAGCCCGTTGTCCAGCCTGTGCCCATCGGACTTGGCGTGCCGCCGACAGCGAAGCGCAAAAAACGGAGTGGCTGAATCGGCAACTCGCGCCCTGGGCGGATCGGTTGCGACCCTTGCAGACAGTTGTGGGCGATGCTCGCTGGGGCTATCGGCACAAGGTCTGTTTGTCGGTGGTTTGGAGCGAAACGGCTGGCTGGCAATTCGGCTTGTGGCGACGCGACGAGCTGATTCCGATTCCCGACTGTCCGATTCACGCTGAATCGGTGCGGGTGCTGGTGCGCGGGTTGATGCGAGTATTACCGCCGGCACCGCTGTTTCCCTTGGCTTTTTTTATCCAGTCCGGTGCGCAGGCGACGTTGATCTTGAAAACGCATCGGATGCCGCCGCTCGATTGGCTGGACGGAGCTGCGAAAGAGGCATTGGTCGCAATCGGACTGGAGGGTTTGTGGCTGCACCTGCATCCTGCCGCCGGTCGCCGGTTGTTTGCCCGAAGCGGCTGGCATTTGTTGTGGGGTCAGCCGCGTTCGCGGGATGCGTTCGGGTTACTGTACGGCCCAACCGCCTTCCAACAATTGATTCCCGAACTCTATCGTCAAGCTTTAGACACGGCGGAGGAGTTTCTGGCACCGCAACCGAGCGACAAGCTCGCCGATCTCTACTGCGGTATCGGCGCCAGTTTGGCGCGCTGGGTTACTCGCAAGGCACAGGTGATCGGCGTGGAATTGGGCGGCGAGGCAGTGGAATGTGCCCGGTCAAACGCGCCACAGGCGGAGATACTGCGCGGTAAGTGTGCCGACCGCATCCCGCAATTGCGGGAGTGGGCGAAAATATCTGGAGTCCGCTTGCTGTACGTCAATCCGCCCCGCACCGGTTTGGAACCGGAAATTCTGACGTGGGCGACAGATGAGTGTCGTCCTGAGCGACTGGCCTATCTGTCTTGTAGTGCCGGCACGCTGAGCCGGGATTTACGGGCGCTGACAGTGGCGGGGTACAAGGTCGAGGCTTTGGTTCCCTACGACTTTTTCCCGCAAACCCATCATGTCGAGACACTGGCGTTGCTGCGACAGATGTTTTAGGCGCCTTGCGGGAAAGCCCCTCTCCTATTCAGGAGAAGGGCCGGGTTGAGGGTTATAAAGTGCCTTTCTGGGAGAGGGTAGATCGAGGGTTAATGCGCTGCCGCGCCGGCTGCACCGAAGCCCGTTTGAGCGCGCACGTACTGATCGTTGAACGCCTCTTTTTCCTGGGCCGCGCGGGCACTGCTGTCCGTCACCGAACCCAGCCAAGCCATGAAGAACGCGATTGGCATGGAGAAAATCGCCGGCTGCTCGTAGGGGAAAATGGGGTCTTTGTTGCCGAGCACGACGACCCAAACCGCTTTTGACAACACCACGATCGACACCGCCGATATCAGGCCGGCGATGCTGCCCCAGATCGCGCCCCGCGTGGTCAGTCCTTTCCAATACATGGACAGAATCAGGACCGGGAAATTACAGGAGGCGGCAACGCCAAAGGCCAAGCCGACCATGAACGCCACGTTCTGCTTTTCGAAGGCGATGCCGAGCAACACGGCGACCACGCCCAACGCCAGCGAGGACGACTTGGAAACGCGGATTTCCTCCGCTTCGGTCGCCTGGCCCTTGCGGATCACGTTGGCGTAGAGGTCGTGCGAGATCGCGGATGCGCCGGCCAACGCCAATCCCGCCACCACCGCCAGAATCGTAGCGAAGGCGACCGCGGACAGGAAACCGAGCAGCAAATTACCGCCGACCGCGTGCGCCAGGTGCATGGCCGGCATGTTATTGCCGCCGATCAGCTTGCCACCGATTTGACCACCCTCGAAATACTGGGGGTTGGTGCCGATGATGGTGATCGCAGCCAAGCCCATGATCGCCACGACGGTAAAGAAGAAACCAACGCACAGCGTGGCGATAAAGACGCTTTTGCGCGCCTCCTTGGCGTTAGGGACGGTGAAAAAGCGCATCAAGATATGCGGCAAGCTAGCGGTGCCGAACATGAGGCCGAGCGACAGGGAAACCGCCGTGATCGGATCCGCGAGCAGAGCGCCCGGTCCCATCAGTGCCATGCCTTTCTTGGAGTTCTCGACCGCCTTGGACGCTAGCGTCTCGAGGCTGAAGCCGAATTGGGAAAATGCCAGCAGCATCACCAGTGTGCCGCCGCCGAGCAGCAGGCAGGCTTTGATGATCTGTACCCAGGTCGTGGCGATCATGCCGCCAAAGGTGACGTAGACCACCATCAGTACCCCGACGATGACCACCGCGATCCAATAGTCCAGGCCGAACAGCAGTTTGATCAGCTGACCGGCGCCGACCATCTGCGCGATCAGGTAGAACACCACCACGGTCAGCGAGCCGATGGCTGCGACAGTGCGGACTTGCCGCTGATCCAGACGGTAGGAGGTGATGTCGGCGAAGGTGAATTTGCCGAGGTTGCGCAGCCGCTCCGCCATGATGAACATGATGAACGGCCAGCCAACGTAGAAGCAGATGCAGTAGATATAGCCGTCGAAGCCCTGGAAATAAGTCAAGCTGGTCAGCCCGAGCAGAGTGGCCGCCGACATGTAGTCACCCGCAATGGCCAGGCCGTTCTGCGTGCCCGTGATGCCGCCGCCCGCCGAATAGTAATCGCTGGCCGATTTGGTGCGTTGGGCCGCCCAATAGGTGATGCCCAGCGTCATCAGCACGAAAATAAAGAACATCACGATGGCGTGGATATTGAGCGCCTGCTTTTGCGCTTCCCCGACGTCCGGAGCGGCCACGGCCAAACCCATCCAGCCTGTTGCCAACGCGGTGGTGGCAAATTTCAGCATTGGATAAATCATTCGATGGCCTCCTTGATGATTTCCGAGTTGATGTTATCGAACTCTCCGTTCGCGCGTCGGATGTACAGGCCGGTCATCAACCAGAACAGCAGGATCATGCCCGCACCGATAGGCCAGGCAATGGAGGCCTTGCCGCCTTCCCAGATGGGTGTGGCCAACACGGTCGGATTGAACGCCACGACCATGATAAAGGCGAAGTAAACGCTCAGAACCATGACCGTCAATGTCCACGCGAGACGGCTGCGTTTACTGACCAATTCATCGAATTTCGGATTTTTTCGAATCCGATCATAGACTTCGGATGACATTTTTATCGTTTCTCCTCGGGTTTGGTGGGTAATGTTGCGAGTACCGCCTACATACGGTTGACAAGCTCTTAAAATGTATAAGGCACTTACGGTGTTGTCTATGTAGTCTGAACTGTCATTACCAACTGCACAAAGCGCCATTCTTTGCTATAAAAATGGCATCAATGTTTAATGAGCATGTGAGCGACGAATACGAGATCTTTAATTCCATCTTTTTTGTTTTGAAATTCTTGCTGAATCACTCAAATGATGAAGCTCTTCCGATGAATGACAAGCTCCGATTCATTCTGGCGATAGCATCTTTTTTATTACTGGTGTCCGGTCTTGAGATTGTGGCGGGTTACGCTGTTTACAGCGCTCTGGAGCCTGACCGGCAGCGGGATTTGGTCGAGATTCTGGCCCCCCATACGGAATTAATCGCCGAGTTAGGATTGCTGCTGCTCATGATTCTGGGCATCGTGTTCGCCGTCGCCTACCACGTCTACGTGAAAAGCCCACTGAGAATCGCGGAAGGGATACGCATCGTACTCAATGCCAACCGTTACCATCGGATCGTGCCCACCGGTCCGCCCGAAATCCAGCTTCTGGCACAGGCGGTGAATAATCTGGCGGAGCATGGCGAAGCCTTGGCGCGCGATCTCGAAGCCAAGGTCGCTCAAGCGAAATCCTCGGTTGAGGAAGAGAAGAATCGGCTGGCGGCGCTGATGTCCGAATTGACTCAAGGCGTGCTGGCCTGCAACGTCGATGGGCGAATCCTGCTCTACAACGAGCGAGCGCGCCAAGCGCTGTGCCCTCCAGACAACCCGCAAGATGGAACGGCGACATCGCTTGTCGGTCTCGGGCGATCCATTTTCGCCATCATCGACCGCAACCTGCTGGTGCATGCCTTGGAAGGCATGCGAGCGCGGCTGGAGAAGAACGAGGCCGACCCAAATGCACAGCTGGTGTTTACTAGCCGAACCGGCCAGTTGGTTCGCGCGCGACTAGCCCCAGTTCGGGCCGCCACACCGCCGACTCTCGACGAAGCCCAGCGCTATCCCCTCGACAGCGCTGCCGTGCTTTCCCGGATGGATGCGGGGAAAGATGCTTCGGTGTCGCAAAGTCCACAGGCTGCCGCGCCCGCCATCGGCGGATTCATCATGACACTGGAGAACATTACCCGCGTTTTCGAGCTGGACAGCACACGCGACATGTTGTTGCAATCCTTCACTGAAGGGAGTCGCGCTGCGTTGGCAAACATCCGCGCGGCGGTGGAGACCTTGACCGACTATCCCGACTGCGAACGGACTCATCGCGACCGTTTTATTCAGGTGATCGGCGAAGAGGTCCGCCAACTCAGCGGTAAATTGGACAAGACCACCGCCGACCACGCCGATTCGCTCAAGACCCGCTGGCCACTTGAGGAAATGTTAGGTATTGACATCGTTGCGGCCGCTCGACGTCGGATCGAAAGCCGGCTCGGATTGCTTGTCCGATCGGACCGGCTCGACGATTCCCTCTGGATCAAGGCCGATAGCTATACCCTGATTCAGGCGTTAACCTACCTGGCCGGTCGGCTCAGAGACGAGCACGCCGTATGCGAGGTGTGTCTCAGCCTGACACGGCATGGGCGCATCGCAGAGCTCGACCTGACTTGGCCCGGTCCCTTGCTTTCGCAACAGACCCTTCAGGAATGGGAGATGGACACCCTGCGCGTCGGCGGGGAAGACAGCCTACTGACGCTGTGGGACATTACCGAGCGCCACGGAGCGGAGGTCGTGTACATGGTCGAGAAGGCGCGGCAGCGGCCTTTTTTTCGCTTCCTGCTGCCCATGGCCAAGCCGGCGCGCTCCGTGTCCGGCGTCTCGATCCGCCACGGTGAGAGCCGTCCAGAATTCTACGATTTCGATCTGTTCCACCAGTCTGGGCAGACGCCTGAACTCGACGAACTGCTGCTTTCGGAGTTGAGTTACACGGTGTTCGACACCGAGACCACCGGTCTCGATCCCGCAGCCGGAGACGAGATCATTGCCATCGGGGCCGTGCGTATCGTGAACAACCGGCTACTTCGGTACGAAACCTACGAGCAACTGGTCGATCCCAGACGGCCGATCGCGTCCATGTCGCAGACGGTTCACGGCATTTCACACGACATGCTGCGCGGACAACCGACGGTCAACGAAGTGTTGCCGCAGTTTTATCAGTATTGCGACGAGACGGTACTGGTGGGTCACAACGCCGCGTTCGACATGCGCTTTTTACAAATGAAGGAGGCGCAAACCGGTGTCCGTTTCAATCGGCCAGTGCTCGACACGTTGTTGCTGTCGGAAGTATTGCATCCAAACCAGCAATCGCATGCTCTGGAGGCCATTGCGGAACGATTTGGTGTCGCCGTGGTCGCGCGCCATACTGCCTTGGGCGATGCGTTGGTCACGGGAGAGGTGTTCTTGCGTATGATCCCGCTGCTGGCTGCCTGCGGTATCCGTACCCTGCGTGATGCGCGCGAAGCAACCGGGAAAACCTTGTATGCCAGGATAGCGTATTAAGACAAGTAACTATTTAATATATTTTTATTTTTGTTCTAGAATCTCCGATAGCCCCGCAGGGCACCGAAAGCCTATTCAACAGTTTACCGAATTGTGCTTCATCCGCTGCCCGCCAAGAGCAAGAAATGGCCTCGAATTTGCCTGGTCTGGTGAGGACTCACAATACCCCTTCGTTTTCGGATAAGAAACGGAATCGCAACAATGCAAATCATTCGGCGGATACTCGCGTTTTTGCTTTCAAAACGAATTCGCGTTCCATCGGTCTTGTTGGTCGGACTGTTGATCGCGACTGCTGCACGTTCCCAAGAATGGCTGTATACCGTTCGACCAGGTGACACTTTATGGGATATAACCGCCGAGCATCTGACCAAGATGGACTATTGGCCGAGATTGCAAGTCTTAAATCAAGTTTCGGATCCGGAACACCTGCCGCCCGGCATGAAACTGCGTATCCCCGTTGCTTGGCTCAAGCGCTTGCCGGCAGCCGCCCGGGTATTAGAGGTGCACGGTCGAGTCGAAGCCGTGGTCGCGGCCACCGACCGAACGATTTCGGTTGGTCCCGGCCAGATCCTGGAAAGCGGCGATACCGTCCATACCAGTTCCGACGGCAACGTTACCCTTGAGTTTGGAGATGGCTCCCGGGCGTTGGTGCAAGCCAACAGCCAATTGAGCCTAAAAAGCCTGAGCGCTCGGGGTCAAACCAGCGTGGTGGATACGCTCTTACACCTCTTGCAAGGGCGCGTGGAGAACCAAGTCACCCCTCGACCGGAATCCGGTCCTCGCTATGAAGTATCCACGCCGGTCGCTACGTCGGCCGTGCGCGGCACCCGCTACCGTCTCGGGATGGACGATGACACCGCAACAGCGCGAACGGAGGTGTTGGAAGGCGGTGTCGCCTTTCAGCGCGGACGAAGGATTCGACAGGTCGCGAAAGGGTTCGGTGCCTTGGCCGAGGCGGGTAAACCGCTGACGTCGCCGGTGCCGCTGCTGGCCTTGCCCGATGTCGCCGCACTGCCACCGGTAGTGACGCGTGTGCCGATCCAGTTGGGTCTTCCTCCCTTGAAGGGGGCAGTGGCCTATCGCGCTCAAATTGCGCCCAACGACCGGTTCGAAACATTGTTGTTCGATGGTATCGCGCCATCGCCGGCGGTTCGTGGACCGGACTTGCCCGACGGCGATTACATGCTGCGGGTTCGCGGCATCGACGCCAAAGGTCTGGAAGGTCGCGACGCCTATCACGCTTTCCGCCTCCATGCCCGCCCCGAACCCCCATTTCTGATCCGTCCTCCCCATCAGGGTGCTGTGCTTGAGCAGTCGCTGATCTTTGAGTGGGCGCAACCGGAAAACGCGAAAACCTATCATTTCCAGCTGGCGAAGGATGAGCATTTTACCGCTCCGTTGCTCGACGTGGCCGATTATGCCTCATCCACTTTGAAACCGGATCGATCGCTGGTGCCAGGGCGCTATTACTGGCGGGTCGCCGTCCGTGACTCGACGGGGAGAGAAGGGCCGTTCGGCGATCCGCAGTCTTTCCTCTTGCAGCCGACGCCACGGTTGCAACCGCCCGAGGTTACGGCCGACTCCATGACGTTTCGCTGGAGTGCAGGACTTCCGGGGCAGCGCTATCAATTTCAACTCGCCAAGGATATCAATTTTGAGGATCTTGTCGTCTCTCGCGAAGTGTCCGAGCCGCAACTGACCGTTCCACGTCCTGAGTCCGGTTTTCATTATCTGCGGATGCGCTCCATCGAGGCTGATGGTTACGTCGGACCCTATGGGCCCGTCCAGCGGATCGATGTTCCGCCAGCCAGCTATTGGCCTGCGGGAGCGATAGTCTTTTTAACGCTCGTTTTGATGCTATGACTTTTCTCGGCCGATTCCGCTCCAAGCAGTTGAGAAGAATCGGTCTGTTCCTGTCTTTGCCGGTTTTCGCTTTTGTCCTGATCCAGACCGATTGGCTGCATCGCTGGGATTTGCTGATCTACGATTGGTCCTTGGCAGCGTGGTCCCGAGAGCCCGCGGACGACATCGTCATCGTTGCCATCGATGAGCAGAGTTTGAGGGACTTGGGCCGCTGGCCGTGGTCGCGCCATCTGCACGCGCGACTGGTCCGCAAGCTCAGTGCCGCCGGCGTCAAAGGCATCGCCCTGGACATCGTGTTCGCTGAGCCGGACATGAACGATCCGGCCGCCGACATCGAACTGACGGCCGCACTGGCGGCCAGCGGCCGGGTGGTGCTGCCGGTATTTCCCGAGCAGAATCGAGCAGGCGGTCAACTGATGGAAACCTTGCCCATACCGGCCTTGGCGAAAGCGGCGGCGAGCATCGGGCACGTCGATGTCGAGTTGGACTCGGATGGCATCGTCCGAGGAACCTATTTGAAAGCGGGATTAGGTTCGCCCTATTGGCCTACTCTAGCACTGGCCTTGTTGGAAACAGTCGATCCCGGAGCTTGGCGGGTGCTACCCGGTCAGCGACCGGCACAAGTCCATGCCTCGTCGCCTTACGTCTGGCGGCGCGATTATCGGGTACTGGTTCCGTTCGCTGGCCCGCCGGGACATTTTCGCCACTATTCTTACGGCGCGGTGCTGAACGATACTGTCAGCACAATGTTGTTTCGCAATAAATACGTCCTGGTTGGTGCGACGGCCAGCGGCATGGACGATGCTCTGCCGACTCCGGTTTCCGGCTCGGCGCGACTGATGTCGGGCGTGGAATTCAACGCCAACGTACTCGATTCCCTCCAACGTGGCTTGACGATCCAACCGATGGGTTCCACGGGAACGCTAGTGCTGACGGAGGCGCTGGTCTTGCTATCGCTGGTGTTGTATGCCGTTTTTCCACCGCGCTGGACGCCGCCGCTGGCGGGACTAGGAGTATTGGTAACCCTGATCGGCAGCGTCGTGCTACTGCACGAGTTTCACTGCTGGTTCCCGCCAGCAGCGGCGCTGCTGGTCCAGAGCCTGAGCTATCCACTGTGGGGTTGGGAACGCCTGCTGCACGCGATCCGTTCGCTGTTCGAGAAGGAAGAACTCGCCCGCGCCACCTTGCGTTCCATTGGCGATGCCGTGATCGTTACCGACCCGGAGGGTGTCGTGCAATACCTCAATCCCGTGGCGGAATCCATGCTTGGTGGTTCGTCGATCGCCATGCGTGGACAGCCGCTCGGCACGATCGTCCGGGTGACCGAGGACCGAGACCGGCAATCGCCAGTCGATTGGGTCGCACTGTGCCTGGAAAAAGCCCAATCCATCGTGTTGTCAGAGCCGAACACTTTGGTGAACCGTGCTGATCTGGAATACGCCGTGCGTGTTTCGATTGCTCCGATGTGGGATCCACAAGGTCGGATTTCGGGCGTTGTGGTCGCGTTAGGTGATATCACCGAAAAGCGCCGTATGACGGAGCGGATGGCTTTTCAGGCGACCCACGATGCGTTGACCAATTTGCCCAATCAGGGGTTGCTGCAAGACCGGCTCGGGCACGCCATCGCCCGTGCCGGTCGCGATGACCATAATTTGGCGGTGTTGTATATCGGTTTGGACCACTTCAAAAAAGTGAATGAAAGTCTAGGTCGTACCGCCGGGGACACCTTGCTGCGGGAGGTGGTGGCGCGGTTGCTGGTTCAAGGGCGCAAGGAAGACACGCTGGCCCGAGTGGGTGGCGACGAATTCGTCTATCTGTTGGAAGGTGTCCGCCAAGTGGAGAAGGTGGCCGATCTGGCTCGGAGGATTTTGCGGGTCTTGGAGTCGCCTTTTCGGGTTGTGGGTCACGAATGTTTCATCACCGCCAGCGTCGGCATCAGTCTATTTCCCAAGGATGGGAAGGAAGCGGAAAGTCTGTTGAAGAGCGCCGAAACGGCCATGTATCGTGCGAAGGATAAAGGCCGCGACAACTTTCAGATCTATGCTCACGATATGCACGTCCGTGCCTTGGAACGACTGAAGCTGGAGCAATATCTGCGTTATGCCATGGCGCGGCAAGAGTTGGAGCTGTATTACCAGCCACAGGTCGATTTAACGGAGCACCGTATTGTGGGCGTCGAAGCTCTGCTGCGCTGGCGGCATCCCGAGCGCGGTTTGGTATCACCGATGGAGTTCGTGCCGCTGGCCGAGGAAACCGGCCTGATCGAGACGATCGGCGAATGGGCGCTTAGGGCTGCTTGCCAGCAGGCGAAGGTCTGGCAGTGCCAGGGATTGCCGGCTTTGCGGGTGGCGGTCAACATGTCGCCTCGTCAGTTTTTGCGATCTGACATGGCGGACATAGTGGCTCGAATTTTGTTCGAAACGGGGTTAGAGCCTCAACATCTCGAATTAGAGATCACCGAAAGCTTGTTGATGAAGGATGTGGAGAGCGGTATCGCCACCATGCACGCGCTCAAGGCCATCGGTGTCCGCTTGTCCATCGACGACTTCGGCACCGGTTATTCCTCGCTGAATTATTTAAAGCAGTTTCCAATCGATCAATTAAAAATCGATAAGTCTTTCCTCCGCGGGATCGAGACCAACCGAGATGATTTGGCCATTACCTTAGCGGTGATCTCCATGGCGCACGGCATGGGGCTCACTGTGATCGCGGAGGGTGTGGAAAACGAAATGCAACTGGCCTTTCTACGCGCCAATCGCTGCGACGAGATTCAAGGCTATCATATAAGTCGTCCCGTGCCGGCGCACGAAATTTCGGCACTGCTTCAAAAAGATTTCTCCTGACACCATGCCAACCGATCCGTATGTTTTGCCGAATGGGGTGGATAGCGGAAAACTCACCCACCGAATGCCACGCTTAGCATCCATCTTAGCTTTCCTTCGTCCTTGTTGTTGGGTTGCTGCGTTGGGGTTGCTGGGGCATGGCGCCGTCGCACTGGCGGCCGATCCTCCCGATCCACCAGTTCGGCCCGATCCGCCTGGATTGTTGCTGCACGATTTCGAGCGAGCTACCGCCCCGCTTCCCGGTGTCACCATGAGCGGCTGGACCGCCGAGCCGGGTATCGATGCCGGCCGGGTTGGGTATGGGATCGAGCCGTCACAACGAGCGGGGGGTGGGCGGGCGTTGCATCTGCGCTACCGTTTCGGTCCCGGTGCCACCGGCGACATCGGCTGGCGGCTCAGCCTGCCCGATCTCGATGCGTCGGCTTACGATCATCTCGAATTCTGGATTCGCGGCGATGCGGGCAGTGATAATGCCGAGGCCGTGAAGATCGAATTCAAGCAACCGCTGGTGGGCGGCCCGTTCGGCCTGCTACGCAAGGGTAGTACCATCGTGACCGATATCGGCAGCGATTGGCGGCAAGTCCGGGTGCCACTGAACTTCATGAGCGGTATCGCCGACTGGAAGCACTTGTCCCAATTCGGGATCGTGTTTGAGCCGAGCCGTGTACCGTCGCTGTCGGGTGGCTATTGGTTGGACGATATCGCCTTGCTCAAGATCGGTCAGCCCGGCCCCAGCATTCGCGATCCGGTGATTCCGCCCTTGAAAACCGCGTGGGAGAACAGTCTGGGCGGCAAGGCGGCAGCTCAGCCGCAAATCCGTGCCCGGCTGACCGGTTGGCCGGAACGGTTGGTGGTCGATCCAGCTGAGTTGCCGGGCGATGATCGAGGCTTTTTGGAGCGGTTGGCGCGCGATACGTGGCGTGGATTGACGGCACTGAGCGATCGCGAGCATGGATTGCCGTTCGACACGGTGCGCCTCAATGGCTCAGTCGAACCTGAACGCGCGTGGTTGGGTGATTACACCAACGTCACCAACATCGGCCTTTATCTGATCGACATCGTCGCGGCGCGGGAACTGGGGTTGATCGACGCGGCGGAAACCAAAACGCGGTTAAGCCGCGTCCTGAATACCCTCGAACAGCTCGAAACCTACCGGGGATTTTTTTATAACTACTACGACACCACGACCCTCGAACGCACCAGCCATTTCGTCTCGTTCGTGGATTCGGCTTGGCTGAGCGCTGGCCTGGTCGTGGTACGCAACGCGGTTCCGGAATGGGCCGACCGTTGTAGCCGCTTGATCGAACGAGAGGATTACCGTTTTTTCTACGATCCGGTCGAGCGGTTGATGATGCACGGTTACTACGTCAACCTGCCGCAACGCTCTGAATACAGCTACGGCTTGCTCTACAGCGAGGCTCGGTTGGGCAGCCTGATCGCCATCGGCAAGGGCGAGGCGCCGACGGAACACTGGTATCGCATGGCGCGCACCTTCCCGGCCAGTTTCGACTGGCAATCGCAGTCACCCAAGCACCGCATGGCGAAGACGGTTGGCGGCCATCGATTTTTCGGGGGCTACTATTCCTGGAAAGGATTGAAATACGTACCGTCGTGGGGAGGCAGCCTGTTCGAAGCATTGATGCCGCTGCTGGTATTGGACGAGCTACGTTACGCACCGGCCAGCCTGGGGAGGAATGCGTTGGTGCACGCGGGAATGCACCGCCGCTTTGCGTTGGAACAGCTGGGTTATCCGGTGTGGGGTTTGTCGCCCAGTTCAACGCCAGCCGGCAACGGTTACGGCGAATATGGGGTTCGCATTCTGGGGACGCTGGGTTATCGAGCCGGTGCCGTGACCCCGCATGCGGCGGCGCTGGCGTTGCTGGTCGACCCGGTCCCCGCCGTGGCTAACCTCCGACAACTGGCAGCACGCTATCCACTGTACGGCGACTTCGGTTTTTACGACGCAGTGGACCCGCGTACCGGACAAGTAGCGCACAATTACCTGGCGTTGGACCAGAGCATGATCTTGATCGCGTTGGCGAACTATCTGCGGAATGGAGTCATTCAACGTTATTTTGCCGCCGACCCGATCATTCAACCCATGTTGCCGATGTTGGGTGCGGAGCGGTTCTTCGATTGATGGTTTCATCCGGGAGAGCGCACGAGAAACTCCCTCCCCGCGAAACCGGGTCAAAATACCCCGGATTCCCCATTTGTGAAATCCGGGGGCCGTCAATCATCCGGTCTTACGCCAAATACACCCGCTCCAACGCCCCGCGCGAGACGTTGCCCTTGCCGTCCTCGGCCTCGATGTAATAGCGCACGTCGCCCGCGCCGACCGGCAGTTTGGCGGTGAAGTAATGCGCGGTGATGGTCGCGCCAGTCTGCGACGGATACGGGCCGTTGTCGGTCATCGCCATGCGGGTTTCGCCCGTGGCAGCGCGCAGCACCAGCGTCACTCGCTTCAAGCCACTGATGTCATGGATGAAGGTATGCACCGTGCCCTCGCGCGGCGCATCGAGCAAACAGCCCTGACCCCAGCGCTTGCCGCCCGGATTTTCCGGCGTGACCCATGGGGCGAAGATGGTCGGGCCGGTGCGATCCTTGCCAGCGGAGAGCAGGGCGTCCACTTCGTTTTTGACTATGCCGTAACCGACATTGGCGGCGTTGGTGACCTGCTGGTCCCAAACATGCTGCCCGGTCCAGTACCAGTAGCAACTGGTTTCGGCGGTCAACATCAGCCGGCTGATGTCGTCCAGCCACGGTTTGCCGGGCAGGGCGTCCTCCAGCGAGTGGACCACGTTCTGGAACGCCGTCAGCACGGCCCAGGAATTCAGGTCGGGCGAGTAGGGCTGATCGTAGCGGCTGAACCACTTCATAAACTGCGGGTCGCCGTTGTCGGCGCCGCTCCAGGAACCCGGTTCGATATGCGCGGCTTGCGCGGGATCGGGCGGGAAACGGTCCAGATAGTCGTGAACCGTGGTCAACTCGAAACGCGGATCGCCCTGTAACCACTGTACCAGTTGCCCGGTGTTGTGGTTGTAGTAGCTGTCCGCGCCACCGCCGTGATTGTCGCCGTCGGAGTGCAGCAGGAAAAACGGCGGGTGCTTGGGGTCGAAGGTGCCGGTATCGACGATCTGGTTATAGACCTGCCCTAGCACATCGGGATATTGCAACGCGCCGAAGCCACCCCGCGCGTCTTCGTTGCCGATGTAGCGCTCTGCCGGCACCGCGATGATTTTATGGATCTGGCCGTCTGGGTCTTCGTACTGCACATACTCTGGTTTGAGTAGGCTCGGCGAAATCCTCGATCCGGCCCAGATGTTGTGCAGTTGCAGCCAGTCGTTGACCGACGGGTTGACCTGCTCGGCGGGATTGGGCGGCAGCATGCCTTCGTTGATGCCGGCGTAGGGATAATCCTGGCACGCCCGAAAACGGTGGATGGAATCATAGATCACCGCCTTGACTCCGGCCTGGTTCAACGCCGGAATCATGCGGATGTGGAAAGCGGTCTCGGGTGGGAACATCACACTGGATGCCTCGATCCCGAATGCAGCGCGGATGATGCCGCGATGCCATTCCACCTGCTTGACGATGTTACGAGCCGGTGTCAAAGCCATCAGCGGATGGAAGAAGCCGAAGGCCACGAAATCCACGCGGGGATGGCCCAGCACCGTCTTTTCCTGGGCGACGGCGCGCAGTTCGTTGTTCCAGCCGCCGAAGCGCCCGCCACACAGCCCGTCGGTGGCGCAACGATCCAATTGTTCGATCAGCGAACCGCTCCAACTGGTGGACAGTCCAGCGTGCGGTAGACCGCCGCCGACGTATTGGCGCACGGCGGTCGGGATCAAATAGGTGTAGGGGCCGCCGCGCGCACCGAAGATCGAATCCTTTTCGCCATCCCAGTACAGCCGGTCGGTGGCGTTGTAGTAGGGCTGGTGCATGTGCTTGTGGATGCCGAAATACAGCTTGACCGGCGCATCGCCCGGTCCGGTCGCGACTCGGATGTCCGGTTTGACCCTGGCGTTCGGCGCGATCCGCAACGGGCGAAACTCCTTGATCCAGTCGCCGCCGCCGGACTGGCGGATGTCGGCCTTGCGACAGCCTTCGACCTGCACGTTGAGGGTGTTGGGCCACAGCAGTCCGGCCGGGACGCTGACGGTGTAGGTGTATTCGCCGCCGCTGTCGGCGCTGGCCTGAATCGCGTCGCCCTTGATCAGATGTTGTCCGTCCGGCGCGTGCAGGATCACTTGCGGAAACGGCACCGTTCCGTCGGTGACGAAGTGAATCGTAAAGGCCGGGTTCTTGCCCGATTCGTCGCATTGCAGCGCTTCAGGGAGATCGATTCGCAAAATACGGGTAAATACGTCAGTCATCGAAAATCCTCGCGTGGGTTCGTGCGTGCCCCTCGCTCCAGCAGGAGGAAGACTGGAGCGAAGCTAGCGGATTGCCGGTATCAGTTTAATCGGGCTGACGAGAATTGCCGCCCGAATTCCCGGTAAACGTAGTCAGCCGCGCAAACTACTTTGAGACCGCTGCCAGCATCCTTTACACTCTCTGTACCCGCTATAAGAATAACCGATTGATTGTTTTGGTTTTAAGAACGGTTTTGACCGGGGGATATCCTCAGCATGGCGAAAATCATGAAGTTCACCAAGATTGTGGCGACACTAGGACCGAATTCCAGGAATCCAGAAATAGTCGAAGGCTTGCTCAAGGAAGGCGCGGACGTGATTCGACTGAACTTTTCTCATGGCAATCACGAAGATCATGCCTTGTCGGTGCGGCTAGTGCGGGAAGCCGCCCAAAAGCTGAATCGATACATCGCTATCTTTCAGGACTTACAGGGCCCAAAAATTCGGCTTGGCCAGTTAGAGGGTGAATTTCTGGAGGTGGCGAGCGGCGAGACACTGGTACTCACGACCGAGGATGTGGTCGGCGGTGTCCACGACGGCATCAAAAAAATCGCCATCGACCATCGTGATCTACACGAGGAAGTCAAATCTGGCGACCGGATATTGATCGATGACGGTTTATTTGAATTGACGGTCGAGCGGGTCGAAGGCCGTGAGATTTTCACCCGAGTCGTCAATGGCGGTCGCTTGAAACCCCGCAAAGGGGTCAACCTGCCCAACATCAAGCTGAAGATCTCGGCGATCACCGACAAGGACCGTGCCGATTTGCAATTCGCCTACGATCACGGTCTGGATTACGTGGCGTTGTCGTTCGTGCGGGACGCCGACGATGTCAAGGAATTGATCGACACCATGCTGACCACCCACGGTCGCAAGATTCCGATCATCGCCAAGATCGAAAAACCGGAGGCATTTCGGCATATCGACGGCATCATTCATGTGGCCGATGCGATCATGGTGGCGCGTGGCGATCTGGGCGTGGAAACCTCGCCCCAGGATGTACCGCTGATGCAGAAGACCATCATCCGCCTGTGCAACATCACCGGTAAACCGGTGATTACCGCTACTCAGATGCTGGAATCCATGATCAATAACCCTCGTCCAACCCGTGCCGAGGCCAACGATGTCGCCAATGCCATCCTGGACGGGACCGATGCGGTGATGCTGTCGGCGGAAACCGCCGCCGGCCAGTATCCGATCGCGGCGGTGCGGATGATGAAAAATATCGCCCTCAGCGTCGAGGCCAGCGACATTTTCAGAACATTGATGCGCAACAACGTATTGACCCAGGAAGAGTTGCTGGCCAAGGCTTGCCTACGGATCGAGGACGCTGTGCATTTCACCACCATGGATTTGGCCGATAAGGTGTGCGCCCGTTATATCGTTAGTTTTACCAACAGCGGATCCAGCGTGCTGGGTTTGGCTAAATGCCGGCCGTTGGCGCCGCTGATCGCCTTTAGCTCGAAACCGGCTACGCTGCGCAAGCTGGCACTGATCTGGGGGGTGACACCACTGCAACTGGGTTCCGTGGTCACGTCGGTGGATGATTTGTTGACAGCGGCCACCGAGTTCCTCCTCAACAAAGGAATGGTGGAGGAGGGGGTCATCGTAGTGTTTAGCGCCGGCGTGCCGGTCGGTGTGTCCGGCGGTACGAATATGATCAAGGTGGTCAAGGTCGAACGGTCGGATTGAGGGACCCATTTAAAAACATTACCTATTTATAGAAAAAGAGTACCAAAAACCAACTAGGGCGTGTTATCAGTTACTTCTCTGATTCATGGCGGGATATGATGGTAAT
>ERZ795053.62-NODE-62-length-116137-cov-14.214021_pt1 | contig 116137 bp, 88 predicted proteins | sample MGYA00375137_ERZ795053 | MGnify/ENA primary metagenome ERZ795053 (study PRJEB30182, sample SAMN05720284) | activated sludge metagenome | isolation source: Anaerobic digester | place: Hong Kong | collected 2014-12-17 ... | reverse complement strand
ATGCCGGCCTGTCCGCTTGACTTTGACGCTCCATCAATTTATAATATTCAACGAGATACAAATAGGGAGGGCGAAATGGCGCTTTTGTGGGAGTTTATAAAGTATGCTTTGGTCGGTGGTTTGGCCTTCCTTGCCGACTGGGGTACCCTTTTTGTCTTTAAGGAATATGTATTCTTCGGGCTGGGCGACATCGGGCTGTACCTTGCCACGGCGATGGGCTTCATTGTGGGCGTTGTGTGCAGCTATATCCTGTCCAACGTTTTTGTCTTCACCTCGCCAGATGAAAAGGGCAAGGGAAAATCCGTCAAGGCATTCATCATCTTTGTCATAGTGGGCGTCATAGGACTTGGGCTTACCGAGCTTGGTATGTACCTTCTTGTGGACGTTTTGGACTATGAAAGCATACTTGCATCATGGGATCTTGCAAGCTGGAGCAAGTACTACTACATGTTCGCAAAGCTGTTGGTCGCCGTCATTGTTCTTGTCTACAACTATATAGCTCGCAAGAAACTCATATATCAGCATAAATCCAAGGAGGTCGCCTAAATGAGCAAGACTGCCGTCATAATCGGAGCGGGACCCGCAGGTCTTACGGCGGCGTACAGGCTGCTCACAGAGACTGACGTCACCCCTGTTATTTTGGAGGAATCCGCTTACATCGGCGGTATTTCCCGCACCGCCGAGCATAACGGCAACCGTATGGACTTGGGCGGACACCGCTTCTTCTCCAAAAACGAGGAGGTCAACGCGCTGTGGGCGGAGCTTATGCCGCTTCAAGGCGCACCCGCTAAGGACGACATACTTCTTCACCGCGAAAAGCCGCTTGAGGCAGGCGGCCCCGACCCCGAAACCAGTGACAAGGTTATGCTTGTGCGCGACCGCGTTTCGCGTATATACTACCTTCGCAAGTTCTTTGACTACCCCATAACCCTGAAGTTTGAGACGCTGCGGAATATGGGCTTTGTGCGCACGATGCAGGCGGGCTTCGGCTTCGTTTGGAGCAGCATATTCAAGCGAAGGGAGGAGAACCTGCGCGATTTCATGATAAACCGCTTCGGCAAGCCCCTGTACGGAATGTTTTTCGAATCCTACAATGAGAAGCTCTGGGGCAAGAACCCCAAGGATATAGCCCCCGACTGGGGCGCGCAGCGTATCAAGGGGCTTTCTTTATGGAAGGCGCTTGCGGATATGTTCAAAAGGGCGCTCGGTATAAAGTCAAAGCATGTCGAGACCTCGTTGATAGAACAGTTTATTTACCCGAAGAAGGGCCCCGGTCAGCTTTGGGAAACCTTAGCTGACAAAGTCGTATCCTCCGGCGGTGAGCTTCGCATGAACTCCTCCGCAACTCGAATCATCACCGAAGGGGAGCGGGTCACAGGCGTTGAGGTCAACGGCGGCGAGGTCGTACCCTGCGACTATGTGTTTTCAAGTATGCCCGTTAAGGACCTTGTGGAACGCCTTAGCGCTGTTGTTCCCGCCGATGTACAGCGGGTGGCGCATGATCTGCCGTACCGCGACTACATCACCGTGGGTCTGCTCGTGCCTCGTATGAAGCTTGTCAACAGGACGGGAAGGCCGACAGTAGGCAATATTGTACCCGACTGTTGGATATATATACAGGAACGTGACGTACACATGGGCAGGATGCAGATATTCAATAACTGGTCGCCCTACATGGTTAAGGACTTGGAGCATACGGTTTGGATAGGGCTTGAATACTTCGCGGATGAGGGCGATTGGATGTGGGAGATGTCCGACGAGGACTTCATCAAGATGGCCGAGGACGAATTGGTCAGGATGGACGTCATTGAGCCTGACTGTGTGCTTGACTCCTGCCGTATCAAGGTTTTGAAGGCCTATCCCGCCTACTTTGGCAGCTACGATGAGTTCCATATCGTCAGAGAATATCTTGACGGCTTTGATAATCTCTACTGCATAGGCCGTAATGGACAGCATCGCTACAACAACATGGATCATTCCATGCTCACCGCGATGGAGGCGGTCCGGGCTTTGCGCGGAGCCGCAAGCCGCGACGCGGTTTGGAATGTCAACACCGAGGAAGAGTATCACGAGGTGAAAAGCGACTGATGTATACAAGTTCTTTCTACCCCCTCATAATGGCGGCGGTCTTTATCGTTCTTGCAGGCGTGTTCGTACTGGATTACGCGCTGTCGCTTCGCGACGCCGAGAAGCGAAAGAGACAGGCCGCGTTCTTCAAACGCTATATCAACGCGATAATCTTCACCGTGGCGTTTCTTGTATTCTTCCTTCTTAATAACCACAAATCTATATACTACAACAATTATTCCTACCTCTGCGAGGCTTGGCTTGACGGAAGGCTTTATGTCGTGAATTTCCCCACCTGGCTTGAATCCGTGGAGTTCGGCGGCTTAACCTACATGCATTTTGCGCCCGGAGCGGCGCTGCTGCATCTGCCGTTTGTCGCTCTGTTCGGGGTAAACGGCTTCAATACGGCTTGGCTTTCGTACCTTTTGGGCGCGTCAAACGCGGTGCTGTTCTATAATGTTTTCACCAACCTTCGTGTGGGCAAAACCATGCGTTCAAGGCTGTGGTGTACCGCTTTTGCCGTGTTCGGCACGGTTCATTGCTTCCTTTCGGCCATTGGGCATTCGTGGTTTATAGGTCATACCTCCACTCTGTTCTATCTGCTGATTGCCATGCTGTTCATCACCGATCGCAGGGAACGCAAGTACAAGTGGCTCTTTCCCTTCCTTGCGGGTCTGTTCTACGGGCTGTCGGTCACCTGCCGTATCTCGAATCTGCTGTCAGGGCTGTTCTTCTTGGGGTATGTTCTGTTCTATAAGGACAAGCGCGATTGGCTCGTCTGCTGCATCGCCTTTGTCTGCGGCGCGGCCATCCCCGGCGGACTGTATATGCTCATGAACTACCTGCGCTACGGCACCATCATGGACATAAGCTACAACCTGACGCACCTGAAGGATTACTACCGTGATATGTATAACTACATGCAGACGCTGCCCACAAAGTCTGAACAGCTTGCCTACCTAAGAGCGGCGGAGCGCGAGGTCGGAGGGCCGCAGCAGCTTCAGTTTGTAAAGCACAATCTGTACTCTATCTTTCTGATGCCGCCTAACTTCTCCTCAAGCTATCCGTACATAATCCCAAGTCAATCGGGCTTGGCCGTTACGATATGCTCACCCGCTCTGTTCTACGCGGTTCTCGCACCTTGGAAAAAGCGTTTGAAGCTCTGTCTTACACTTATAGTAACCGCTGTGATATGCTCTGTACCCTTCCTGCTCAACTATGGAAACGGCATGGCACAATTCGGTATGCGCTACGCTATGGACTTTTTACCCTACCTTATCATACTCGCCTGCATGGGTCTTTCGCGCTGCAAGCGGCCGCTTGTCGGACGCATAATTATACTGCTTTCCATCTTCGTTAATATTTGGGGGCCTGTATACTGGAACTGTTTCTACCTCGGCTGAGCCTTATGGCTCTCCTAAAATACTATACTTTGGAGGGGCAAACCTATGAAGAAAATCATCACTCTTGTCATCTGTCTCACTCTTGTTCTCTGCATCGCGGTCCCCGTGTTGGCCGATGAGAACAGCTGCACCCTGAGCGCAAGACCCATCACGGGCAGCGTTGGCGATGTTGTAACCATTCCTATCGTTGTGCAGAACACCTTTGCGGCGAATACCACGGCGATGGACTCCATGGGGCTTGCGGTAATCTACGACTCAAGCATACTAAAGTGCAACGGTGCGCTTACAAGCTCATCCGGTGATTATGCTTCTGACGTATTTGCCTTGGACTCGCAGTCTCTCGCCCTTGAGAACAACGCGGCGGGAAGATACTCCTTTACATACGCTTCCGCCTATGGCACAAAGAATTCCGGCATACTCATCACTCTTGAGTTTGAGATTACCGGTGAAGGTGATTACAGCTTGAGCTTGGGTGAAAGCACCTGCTCTTTTTATGACACCGCTTCCAAAACCCAAACCTCCATCGACATTCAGACCTCGCTTGCCGTTATAAACGAGAGCGGAGAAGAACCTGCTAAGAACAACGATTGGATATGGATAGTCGCGGCCTGCGCCGCAATCGTCGCTGCCGTCGTGATTATCTTGGTCGTTCTCAAGAAAAAGAAGGCATAAGGTCAAAAAACCGATAGCCATATATTCCATACCCCATGGACAATCTTGTGTCAAGCGTTTGTGCGCGATGACGATGCTTTTTTGCGCCATCGACAACGTTTGACACAATATTTATCGCGCATGGTTGACGAAATCATGATTTTCACATATAATCGTTGTGTATGTTGGTGTGGATGAGAAGTTCGCGGTTTTGTCCCTGCCCGCATATGTTTGATGCGCAAGACATGCCCCCTTTCGGCTCTTTGATCTATTGTCGGAAAAGTGGTTATATGCGCAAGCGTTGAACGTGTTGAAGCGTTTAGCACTATCCATAAATTATGGAGGTAACTTATGAAGAAAGTATCTGCTATCCTTGCCATAGCCTTGGCGGTGATTATGCTGGCTTTCGTCCCTTATGCTTACGGCGCATCCGAAGGGATTATTTCGGACAGCGTTGACGGCACAGCGGGCTCCGAGGTCACCGTTTCGCTGTACTTGGATCATGAGCTGAAGGACAACGAAGCCATATCCGCATTACAGTTCAGCATTATGTACGATCCAAACTCGGTAGAGTATGTCGAAGTCAATGCTCCCGAAAACTCCATAGCGGGTGATTTTCAGTTCTTTGTCAACCACTGTAAGGACGACGGCACCGACGCCAAGAAACCCATCGGTGAGTTTGCCGTTGCCTGTGCCGATACCACGGGTGTAGAGAGAACGGGGCTTATATTCAGTATCAAGTTCAAGCTCCTAAACGATACAGGTTCGGCTCTTGTTATACGCGATTTATTTTTCTGCTGCTGCGACACTGTCACTCAGGCGATGACCGATTACAGCGGCAACAACATCATAATGGGCGGCATTTCATGCAACGGCAAGAGCGTTCCCAACCCCTTGGCGTCAATGATTAGCGAAGGTGCGACCGTAACCGCTCCGCCCGCAAGTGTAACGACCTCTAAGCCCACTTCCTCGGGTTATGCTATCTCGACTCCGAATTCGACGCTTTCAGGTACCGCAAGGGCAACGCTGTCCACAACCTCCGTTGCAGGTACGCCCGCGCCCGATGTAACCTCAGCCGCGACCGACGCCATTATCGACGCTCCCTCACAGGAGCCTGTCGTTGAGGTTTCCACGGAGCCTGAGCCTACCGAGGCAAGCCCCGAAATAGGTCTCACCACGGAACCGCCCACAGGCGGTGACGTAACGAACGAGCCGATGCAAGCGGAAACCGCAGCGCCCGATGACACAGAACCCCAATCCAACACCGCGCTTCTCATTATCATTATTGTGGGCGGTCTGGGCTTGGCTCTTGTGGTAGTTGCGGCAATAATCCTAATCGCACGCAAGAAACGGTAGCTTTTACAGTAAATTGCATAGTTTATCGGGGGCAGGGCTTTATGCCTTGACCCTCGTTCTATGATAACGGAGGCGTTGATATGAATTATCAGGAATCCATTGACTACATACACAATATGTATGACAGGGGCAGCAAATATGGACTGTCCAGAACCTATGAACTGCTTGAGCTGTTGGGCAACCCTCAGGACAAACTCAGGTTTGTCCATGTGGCCGGCACGAACGGCAAAGGCTCTACCGCCGCAATGACCGCGTCTATACTCAAAGCGGCGGGATACAGGGTCGGGCTGTATGTCTCTCCCTATGTCCTCAGGTTCAACGAGCGCATACAGTTTGACGGTAAACAAATCTCGGATGAGGAGCTTTCCGAAGTCGTAAGCTATATACGCCCGAAGGCCGAAAGCATGGTCAACCTGCCCACTGAGTTTGAGCTTATTACCGCGCTTGGCATGGAATACTTCGTGCGCAAGAGCTGTGATATCGTGGTGCTTGAGGTTGGCTTGGGCGGTGAACTCGACTCGACTAACGTGATTAAGACGCCGGACGTCGCTGTAATCTGCGCAATGGGTTACGACCACACTCATATATTAGGCAAGACTATGACCGAGATTGCGACCGCTAAGGCGGGAATAATCAAGCAGGGCGGCAGGGTCGTTAGCTACGGCAACGAACCGGAGGCCAACACGGTAATCGAGGAGAAATGCCGCAAGGTCGGCGCAAGCTTGAGCTATGCCAAATTCGATGAACTCAAGCTCGGATGCTACACTCTTGACGGACAGCGTTTTGATTACAAGGGATACAAAGACATCTTCCTTCCGCTTGTTGGCGAATATCAGCCGCGCAACGCCGCCGTTGTGATAGAAACGATAGAACAGCTTCGGCTCGCGGGTTGGAGTATTTCCGATATCGATGTTTATAAAGGTTTGGCAAGCACCGTATGGCCTGCGCGCTTTGAGGTTCTGTCACACAAGCCCGTGTTTATAGTTGACGGCGGACATAACCCGCATGGGATACACGGAACCGTCGCGTCGCTTGAACGTCTTTTCCCCAATGTGAAGTTCATCTTTATCACAGGAGTAATGAAGGATAAGGATTCCAACACCATGCTGAACGAACTCGTGCCTTTAGCACAGAAGTTCTACACCGTGCGCCCCGACAACTGGCGCGCAATGCCCCAAGACGAGCTTGCGGAGCACATCAAAGCCTTAGGTGCGAACGCAATTCCCATGAACAGCATTGATGACGCCGTGAAAGCCGCCTTTGCCGACGCGGGACACGACAGTGTGATATGCGCCTTGGGTTCGCTTTACATGGCCGGAGATGTGCGCGAATGCGTGAGGAGGTATCAAAATGCTCATGCTTGACGGCAGGCCGGCTGCCAAGGCACTAAACGAGAAAACGCGCCGTCTTATCGCTGAGTATGGGCTATGTGTTCGCTTGGCGATAGTTATGGTCGGAGACGAACCTTCCTCCGCCTCCTATGCAAACAGTATACAAAAGCGCTGTGCCGCCATTGGAATTGAAGCATTGCGCGTGGATCTTCCGTCCGACATAGACGAAAAGGAGCTTATCGCCAAGGTAGAGCAGCTCAACCTTGATATAAGTGTCAACGGCATAATGCTCCTGAGGCCTCTCCCCCGCGGAATCAACGAGACCTTGGTTTGCGATTCGATAACCCCCGAAAAGGATGTGGACTGTGCTTCGTTTGCTTCGCTCGGACTGTTGATGCGCAACAGAGGCTTCGCTCCATGCACAGCGCAGGCCTGCATTGAGCTGTTAGACTACTATGGCATAGGCGTCAAGGGCAAAAGAGCCGTTGTGGTTGGACGTTCACTCGTAGTCGGAAAGCCGCTTGCGCTATTGCTCATGGCGCGGGACGCAACCGTCACGGTATGCCACTCCAAGACCCTTGATCTTCCGTCTGTAACGCAAAACTGTGATCTTCTCTTTGCCGCGATAGGCAAGCCCCGCTTCATATCGGATGAGTATGTGTCCGTCGGACAATGCGTAGTGGATGTTGGGGTTAACTTTGATGCAAACGGGGTTCAGTGCGGAGATGTGGACTTCGCCGCCGTCAATGAACGCTGCGGCGCGATAAGCCCTGTCCCGTTTGGCGTAGGCTCGGTCACAACGGCTGTTCTGCTGAATAACACAACAAACGCCGCTATAAGGCAAGGAGAAACTCATGAATGAAATCAAATTGGTAGCCTTGGATATTGACGATACCCTGGTCGATCATTCCTCCGTCCTGTCCGAAAGAAACAAGCGCGCCCTGCAAGCCGCTATGGCCGCGGGCGTGTATGTAGTACTCTCAACAGGCAGAGCCACGCTTGGCGCAAAGATGATAAGTGATCAGATTACCACCAACGCACCCGTTATCTGTTACGGCGGCGGGGTGATAATGGATCCCAACTTCGAAACTATACTGAAATCCCGATACATGGATCCCGCAGACGTTCGCCTTGTGATAGAGACGGGCTACGCCATGGGTCTGCACGTTCAGATATATCAGGGCGACGACGTCGTTTTTAAGGCCGCGAACGAATTCACGCATATATATACGAGTGTTCAGCGTTTGCCTTGGCACGAGGAACCCGGTATGCCCGACTGCGATCTTTCGAATGTGCCAAAGGTTTTGATGTTTGCCATGCCTGATGTTTGGCTTGAAACCGCGGCAAAGCTTAGAGAGATGCTTCCCGCGCACCTCAATGTGTTGGTGTCAAAGAAGGGCTTTATCGAAATCGGCGATGCGCATTGTACCAAAGGCACGGCGCTTGGCGATATATGTGCGATGCTGAATGTCCCCCGCGAGAACTCCGCCGCGATAGGCGACAACACGCTGGACGAGAGCATGATTATCTGGGCGGGAACCGGCTGCTGTGTGGAGAACGGAAATCCGCATACCAAGGACATTGCGGACCTCATACTGCCCTCATGCCAAGAGGACGGGGTCGCTTGGTTTATCGAAAACTATGTCTTCTCTGCGGAGCGTAAAGCGCGATAGAAGCGTCGCGTCATTCGCCTCCCATGGGCGGACAGCTTAGCGTTCTGTGATGAAAAGTTGTTTTACTGAGCTTTTTTCAAAAAAACGATTGACATCCGTTGAAAGCTCTGATACAATCCTAATTCGGAAATCGATGCGTCTGTAGCTCAGCAGGATAGAGCAACGGCCTTCTAAGCCGTAGGTCCCGGGTTCGAATCCCTGCAGGCGCGCCATCTGCGGGCGGACGGGAACGTTACGCGGCGCAACAAAGTCTTCGACTTGAGGACATGGTGGGTGTAGTTCAGCCTGGTTAGAATGCCAGATTGTGGCTCTGGAGGTCATGGGTTCGAATCCCATCACCCACCCCATAGTACTCAAGTCGAATACGTTGGGGTGTAGCCAAGCGGTTAAGGCAACGGACTTTGACTCCGTCATTCGAGCGTTCAAATCGCGCCACCCCAGCCACCTGACCCGTTAGCTCAGTCGGTAGAGCACTTGACTTTTAATCAAGGTGTCCGGAGTTCGAATCTCCGACGGGTCACCATATCGATTTCAATGCGCCTTGCGGACGTGGCGGAATTGGCAGACGCGTCGGATTTAGGTTCCGGTGCCGAAGGGTGTATGAGTTCGAGTCTCTTCGTCCGCACCATGCAGGTATAGTGTAGCGGTAACACATTAGCCTTCCAAGCTGAGATCACGGGTTCGAGTCCCGTTACCTGCTCCAATTATATCGCAGAGAATTGATACAATGTTTGTATTCGTTCTCTGCGATATTTTTACGCCCGAAAACGCCGTATTTAGAAACTTTTTCAGCTTTTTCTGTTTTGAAACACGATTGTCACCGATCGCGTTGAACCTCTCATTTCACCTTTGAAACGCTGCTTTTGTCCCCGACCGGTGCTTGTCCTCCTGCAAATCGTTAACGAGCTGCGTTTTGGTTCAAACGCGGAAATCACAGTATAAAAACGCTCCCCACACCGTGCTTGGTGTGAGGAGCTAATGCGTTCTGTTTGGCTGTTGGCTATAAGATATTTAGTTTGAACAGGCAAGCGTCTTCGCCGCACGATGCAACCACAGATGTTATACAGGTACAGGTCGCCTTTACGCCTAAGGCCGTTTCAAAATGATGCTTAATATGCCCCGCGCAGCACTCGCACCACAGCTTGTTCATAGGCTTGTCCGGGATATGCTTCAAACAAGCGCAGGTATAGCCCGTTGTCGGCTTCGCATACCAAAAGGTGATGAAGTAGTCGTCGTTCTCTTTCCATGCATTTCCGCCAATGATTCTTCGTTCCTTGGAAAGTGCCTCAAATCGCGCTTCGACCGTGGGATTTTCACGGCATATCTTCCGTGCAAGCGTATCCCGATTGCCCGTCAAACAACAAGCACAGCCCTGCCGGAAAGTGACTGCCTGATCCGTAGGAATCAGTTCTGCCAGCCTGTCCATGGCTCCGGAAAGCCATGCCTGCGATTTATCGTACGGTTTGACAGCAATTTCTTCGCCGCCTTGCATGATGTAGTTAATATCATCATCAACAACTCCTTGCAAAGTCAGCTTTACCGCCAGATCCGCCACCTTATAATACTTGTATTTTGCTCGTATTTCAGCAATCTTCATTTTTTCCGCTTCTGTCATGGTGTTTTCCTCCTTTACGTTTCGACAATGTAAAAGCGAACAAATATATTGCAAATTTTATTTTACCAAGCTTTGTAATCGCCGTCAAGACGCATATTCCGGCATGGAATACAAATAGGCAAGCCATTTTCTTTTTCTACATATAGCTCTGTTGCAGAATAAAGCACAAAGGCGTGATATTTTTGGCATATAGTATGGAGATGCTGATTATGGAGAGAGCCATTCAAAAGGAGGCTCGCCAACGATACCCCCTGCCCGTCAACGATTGCCCTGCGGAGGGTAAAAATGGTACATTGTATCACAGTAAAACAAAATAAACACAAAGGAGCGTTGCTTTGTAAGGGCAGCTCTTTTAATTTGTTTCTAGGCAAATTAGCCGCAAAATGTCCCGCAGCTTTACTCTTGGATTTTCGTCATTTATGCGATATTTCGCTTAATTTCTCAAATTGTTCATGCTTTTTGTCAGATTTCATAGTATAATGTTCTTCGGAGAGTTGTATGGAGAATGATTTGCAGAAGAAAAACGACGGCGCGATAGATCGCCCGTCGCCCAAAAAGCGCTTACCCCGCAGTGTTCGCGTCCTGTTGGTCTTTGGAACGCTTGCGGTGGTATTGGTTTGCGTGCTTGCGCCCATACTTAGCTCACATAAATACGCCTCCCCCGCCTTGGCCAATGCCAATGACTACACATATATCACGAAAAGCCCCGTCCCAGACACTCCTGAGCCTACTGCCACGCAAGTTGCGGCACGGCTTGATTACTATGTGGAACCCGACGCCACCGCTATACCCGAATCAACAATTATCCCCGTGTCAAGCTTTCCAACCCTGCGTTTAGGTGACGACAATGTTTCGGTACAGCGTCTTCAGATGCGGCTTATGCAGCTCGGCTACATGGACTATGACGAACCCTCCACCTATTTCAATGAGGCTACCGAAAATGCCGTATGCCTGTTTCAGCGTTCATCAGGACTTGACATGACGGGCGTCGCGGATAACGACCTTCAGGTGCTTCTATACTCCGATGACGCGCTAAACTATGTGCTTCGTCTCTATTACAGCGGTGAGGACATCCTCAGCCTTCAAGAGCGTTTGGCCGAGCTTGGCTACTATAAGGACAAGCTCAGCGGTTTTTACGGTCCCAAGACCGAGGAGGCGGTGGAGACATTTCAACGCAAAAACAAGCTCAAGGTAAGCGGAGAGCTTGGCTATGAGGATTGGAAGGTTCTATATTCCTCCGACGCCGTTCCCGCCGTCACCCCCTCGCCAACCCCGGCGCCGACCGAGAAAGCTACTGCTAAAGCTACGGCAAAGGCAACCGCAAAGACCACAGCGAAAGCAACCTCGCAGGCTACTCCCAAGGCTACAAGCGCCAACACAGCGGCGCCGAGTGTCACGGTGACCGACCCTGAGGACGAGCCTACCTCCGCCCCCACCCCGACAAAGACCGCATCGTCCGGCTCGGGGAGCTATGCAAACAGCGCAAGCGGACTTGTGAGCTGCGTCAAAGCGCAGCTTGGCAAGCCCTATGTTTGGAGTACCGAAGGTCCCGACAGCTTTGACTGCTCCGGGTTGGTGTACTATTGCCTGAAGTCCTGCGGCGTAAGCGTGTCGCGGCTTTCGGCCCACAGCTATTCGAATAAATCCTCATGGACGAAGATTGAAAAAATCTCCGACCTCAGGGCGGGCGACCTGCTCTTCTTTAAGAGCGACAGCTCCGAAGACGTCAACCACACGGGCATATACATTGGCAGCGGCAGCTTCATACACGCCTCCTCCTCCCAGGGCGAGGTTGTGCGCAGCTCCTTTTCCTCCGACAGTTCCAAATATTGGAATCGCAATTTTGTCTGCGGCAGGCGGGTATTCGGCTGATGCGCTGTAATTCATGCCCGCGCCTGTGCGACGTTGATCGCAGTATGACCCGCGGTTTTTGCGGAGCGGGCGAGCATTTGCGGATAGCGCGTGCCGCTTTACATTTCTATGAAGAGCCTTGCATTTGCGGAACTCATGGTTCGGGTGCGATTTTCTTTTCCGGCTGCAATCTTCGCTGTATCTTCTGCCAAAACCTTAGCTTGCAAAGCGGCTCTGCCGGACATGATGTTTCCGCTTGTGAGCTTTCCGAAATCATGCTTCGGCTTCAAAGCGAGGGCGCCCACAACATCAACCTTGTGACGCCAACCCCGCATACCTTGGCTTTGCGCGACGCCTTGCGCCTTGCGAAATCCTCGGGACTTGTTATACCCGTTGTGTACAACACAAGCGCATATGAGCGTGTTGAGACAATCGAGGCCTTCAGAGGTCTTGTAGATATTTGGCTTCCCGACCTCAAGTATCATGAGTCCATGCTCTCGGCAAAATTCTCCGCTGCTTCGGACTACTTTGAGTATGCAATAAAAGCGATTGACAAGATGTATGAGCTGTCGGGGCGGCTTACCATGAATGATGACGGTATCGCTTCAAGCGGCGTACTCATTCGTCACCTTGTATTGCCCTGCTGCCTGTATGACACAAGGGCCGTACTTGACGAAATAGCGGCACACTTCGGACGTGACTGCCATATCTCGTTGATGCGGCAGTATACGCCTCTCCCCTGCCTCAATACTCCGCCGCTCAATCGCCGCATCACAGACCGCGAGTACAACAACGCGGTAAACCACGCGTTAATGCTGGGCATGGAGAATGTATACATTCAGGACAAAAGTTCCGCAAGCATGGAATTCACTCCCGAATTTGAGAATTGAACTAAACAAAAATGGAGCATGTGCCGATGCTGACACATGCTCCTGTTTTATTCGTTTTATCAATCCTGCGACCAGTTGTTCATCTTTGTTACGAGACCATTCTTTATGGTAATCTCACCGAAGAAGGAGCAGAAGCCGAAGATGTCATCTAACTTATCAAGATAGTCCTCCAAATCCTCAGGATCTATGTGCATATGTTCGTTGCTGTAATGGTACCTGCTGCGCTCGCTCGAGCTGAACTCTTGGGTTGCGTCCATGTAATTGCAATATTCCATTTCGTCAATTCTAAGATCAGGATCGAGCACGAGCACCGCAGACTTGACCCTGTATGTAATCATATCATCTGAGTCTACGCTTATGATATAGCCCTTTTCCGAACTGTCATAGTACATATATCCCCTGTCAATCTCGATGTACTTATGATCCGCAGAGTCGCTTATCACATTTGCAGCGCTGTCTATCAGCATGGAAGGCTCCAGGGTGAAGCCATGCTTGGTTATGGTTTGTCCGTTTGCTACGTTCTGTACATCCTGTACGCTGAAAACGGTATAGGCGTGTATGTCTACGTCTATTATGTAAAAGCCGTCGGCCTTCCTAACATTCTTGCCATCGAAATAATAAAGGTAGTTGCCATCGTTTATAGAACAGCTGTCAGGGGTGACGAAGGCGTCCTTATGTACCCATCCGTAATTGCCCTGACTGTTCACGAAATACCAGTCCCCGCGCTGTGAAATGAAGCATATCGCCTTCTCATAGTCAAGGTGCATGGCGGTAGTGCGGCTTGACGCCGGACCTGTCTTGAGATTAGCACCAGTACCGTAGGTCACCATACCGCGCCACGGCGATGAACTGATATAGTCGGGTCTGTCAATCCCGTACAGATTGCTGTTTAGATTGGTATCGAACATCCAATCAGCTATGGTGAGCTTGCCCGACGCCCAGCCAAAGCAGCCGTCGGCGTACTCGATAAGGAACCAGCTTGAGCTTGCCGCATACGCCATGCGCTTATCGCCCATCTCAAGATTGCCGAGTTCGGTGTAACTCTTATCGGGTCCCGAACGAATATTCATAGTACCCTGCACCACGGTCATAAGCTCCCTCGGCTCGTTAAAGTACTCATCCTCGCGGGGCTTATAGTTAAGCAAAGAGGTGTCAACTCCCAAATACAGCGGGGTTGCCGTGGGCTGCGGTGTAGGCTCCTCCGTAGGCTTATCCGTAGGCTCCGGCGTCATAACGGTTGTCGGCTCAGCTAAGGGTTCATCTGTGACGGCTGCGGCCGTGGGCGTTTGCACGACAGGCGCAATGGTTGGTATCTGCATGGCGGCCTTTTGCAGCTTGCTTCCCCATATTAAAAAGCCCGCCGCCGCCGCGCCAACGATGACAAAGGTTGCGCACACGCATATCAAGGCAATCTTTAGCGCCGTATTACTTTGGGAATCGTTCATGTATATCCCTCCGATCCAATGTGTCTCTTATTCAATAATTATAGTGTGTAAACAGAGGTCTGTCAATGATATGTTAACATTTTATGAATAAATGGCTCCCTGCCCTCCGATGCAATCTTTCAAATGCGAGTATTGTGTTTTAACTTTATTTTGAATCAGCGTATCAGAATGGTATATATAATGTTGACTGTAATGTCTGCTTATGTTATAATTTACCCACTTGGGGAGGATGTTGATGAATATACAGGCTATTAGACACAGGTCGCGGGGGCTGGACTGCTTTCCATCCGGGGACAGCTGCTTTGTGATACGCTTTAGAACGGCGCGTGGAGATTTTGACTCGATATGCATAGAATACAAGCTGAACCGCTTCGACTGGTATCGCGAGCGTTCATTAGCTGCGCTCGAGCTTGAATACTCCACTGAGCTGTTCGACTATTACCGCATAGAGCTGGGCGGCAGTGACACACGCCTTGCCTACATTTTCCGTCTTGAAAAGGACGGACAGCTTTGGTATTACAGCGAGGAGGGCTTGAGCCGTCATTACAACTATGACTTCGGGCATTTCACCTACTTCCAGTATCCCTTCATCAATTCCGACAACGTACATAGGGTTCCCGATTGGGTGAATTCCGCTGTCGTCTATCAGATATTCCCCGAACGCTTTTCAAATGGTCTTGGTTCTAAGCCCCATATCAACGCCGAATGGGGCGCTCCCGTGAATCCCAAGAGCTTCTTTGGCGGCGACCTTGTGGGCATATATCAAAAGCTTGACTATCTCTCCGAGCTTGGCGTAACGCTTCTGTACTTAACTCCGATATGCGTCTCCGACTCGAACCACAAGTATGACGTCATCGACTACTTCCATGTGGATCCCGCTTTCGGCGGCGACGAGGCCTTCTTGGAGTTGGTCAGGCGTGCACACTCTCTGGGCATACGCGTTATGACGGACGGCGTGTTCAACCATTGTTCAAGCCGCAACCCTATATTTTTGGATGCACAAGAACGCGGCAAGGATTCTCCCTACTGCGATTGGTTCTACTTCGACGAAGGGGCGGAATGTGGCTATCTGACATTTGCGTCCGTGCCTTACATGCCCAAGATGAACACCAATAACCCTGAGGTTATCGATTATTTCTGCAAGGTCGGCCGCTACTGGATAGAGAATTTCGATATTGACGGCTGGCGGCTTGACGTTGCCGACGAGTTGAGCGACGGCTTCCTGCGTTCCTTCAGAAAGGCCGTCAAGGACTCCAAGCCTGACGCGCTGATCATCAGCGAAAACTGGCACAACCCTGACTATCAGCTCATGGGCGATATGTGCGATGGAGTTATGCAGTATGGATTCACCAAGGCTTGCCTTGACTTTCTCGCGTCGGGCACAATTGACGCAATACAGTTTCATGACAGGCTTGTATCGCTTGCCGAGCGTATCAGTGAGCCTGCCCTCAAGATGAGCTTTACACTCTTGGACAGCCACGACATTGACCGCTTCCTAACGCAGGTATCCGGCGATAAGCTCAAGATCAAGATGGCCTATGCCATGGAGTTCTTCTTCGTCGGAATACCGTTCGTGTATTACGGCGACGAGATCGGTCTTGAAGGCGGCTATGATCCCGACTGCCGCCGCTGCTTCCTTTGGGACGAAAGCCGTCAGGACCATGATCTTCATGGGTTTATTCAGCTTCTGTGCCGCATGAAGCGTTACCCCGCCATGTCCTCAGGGAGGCTAAAGCTTGGCGTCGAGGGCAAGGAGCTTTGCTTTATCAGAAGCTTTGAGAACGATGAATGCCGCCTATGCGTTGACGTTGAGCACGGCAGGCTTGCCATAACGCATGGCGATAAATTCTTACTGAAGATAGATTAGCTTATTAGATAACCGATAATTAGGAGGAACCGACTTATGAAAAAAACCATTGCGATTCTGCTCTGCGCTCTGCTTATTGCAGGTCTGTTCGGCTGCGGCGGAAACGACACGAAGGAACCCGTATCTGACGACGTCACCGTAAGCGAGGCTCCCGCCGCCGAATCCGAATATTCCGAGCTTTACACTCAAGTCATGGCACGTTTCGACGGCCAGCTTGAGGTGGGAGCGGTTTTGAAGGTACTCGAAAACGACACCGCCATAGAGCTTGGCTATGTCGATCAGCTCATCGAGGCCTTTAACGCTGCTTTCGCAGACCAAGGCGTTTCGGCGGAGCGTATGAACATCGACCAATACTCCGACCTTGCTACCGACGGCCCTTACGGTCTCGGCCCCGATGTGTGGTATCAGGCCAACGACATACTGATGAAGTACGGCGCGGACAATCACCTCTATGCCCTGCCCATCTACGATATGGAGTGCTACGACTACATACCGCAGAACGCTTGGGACGCCTATGCAAGGGAGGTCAATGGTGAGACCTTCTACTGCGCCGTTCCCGTCAACGTGCAAACGGGTATGCTCTACTACATAGAGTCCAAGCTTCCAGAGAACTGGCAAGCCGATTGGGATATCAACCAAAATGATGTTCCCGACTTTTTTGAGACCTATACGGCTCTTTACGCCTATTCCAAGGACGTTCAGGAGAACGGCGGAACCACCGAGTACGGTTATCTTGACGACCTCGTGGATACCTACTTCATGGCGGGCTATCTCTTTACCAACGGCGCCTACGTCTTTGGCGATAACGACACCAACCCCGAGGATATAGGTCTGAACAAGAACGGAGCGGCTGTCGGCACTAACATGATACTGCAATGGTCTGAGCTTATGCACAATACCGAGACCTTGGACAAGGCCTTCGCTTCCGCCGCATACTCCTACCTTGCACAGGGTAAGATGCTTTGCACGGTCACAACTCCCGATGTTCGTGCCATGTTCATAAGGTCGATGGTCAACACCGGCAGCTGGACAGAAGAAGAAGCTCTCTCCGACCTCAAAATGATTACAGTTCCCCGCCTGCCCGTCTCCGCTGACCTGACCTCCAACGCTTGGCAGGATACCATCACCGACATGGACAATCTCACGGTTCAGTCCACCATGATGGGCGGAATCAACGGTTATGGCGTCTCCGCATACACCAAGTACCCCAACGCGGCCCTCGCCTTTGTCGAATTTGCGACAGGCTATGAGCAGATTATTCAACGCTACAACTACCTCGGCATCAGCCCCGCAAGGAGCGACGCCGCCGAAACCATAGGTGCGGACTACGAGGTCGTATCCGTAATATTTGAACTGCTGAACGACGGTTACATTGACATCATGCCCGCCATAACCGAGATGGGTCAGGTATGGTCGCCCTGCGAGTCATTCTTCATCGACCTTGCCACCGACGCCTTCCGCGAGGAGCGCGGCGATGAACGGCTGTATGACAGCGTGGATAAGATTCAAGCGGGTCTTGACCGACTGGTACAGCAGATTTGGGATGCCATTTTCACCTTGGCTTAAAACGGCGTTCTGTCTTGGTAATGCATTATGGAAAAAGGGGATAGAAAACTGAAGGGGTTCTATAAACGGGCGGCGGCAAAGCTCAAGGCTGTACCGCGTGGTGTTGCCGCTGCCTTTGAAAGGCTCTTTGCCTTTCTAAAGTGGGCGCCGCTTAAGGTATGGCTGTCCATATTCGTCATGGGCTTGGGGCAGCTATGCTACGGACAGATCATCAAGGGGCTTATCTACCTTGTATCGCTTGGGGGTATGCTTTGGTTCTTCATCACGAAGGGCTTTGACTATATTATTGGCTTTTTCACCTTAGGCACCGTGGAGGAAAACACCTGGCTGGGCATAAAGGGCGACAACTCCATGAATATGCTTATACTTGGCATATTCGCCTTCTTCATCTTAGGCTTCTTCATCGCCCTTTGGATAACCAACATCAAGGACGCCGCTTACACCGCAAGGCGCGTAGAAAAGGGCGAAAAGCCTCACAGCTTTAAGCAAACTATACAGACCGCCACCGACAGCAAATTCCATGTGACGGCGTTGGTGCTGCCCTTGGTGTCGGTCTGCATATTCTCCGTCATACCGATTGTGTTCATGATACTCATCGCCTTCACCAACCTTGGCGGCGACGTCATACACCCCGTCCTTGCGGACTGGTCGTTCTCGGCATGGCAAAAGATAATTGGGTTGAGTAAGGTTGGAAGCACCTTCGTCAAGATACTGCGTTGGAACGTATTATGGGCCGTGACCTCTACCCTGCTCAACTTCGTGTGCGGACTTGGTCTTGCGCTGCTTCTGAATAAACGCAATGTAAGGTTCAGCAAGTTTTGGCGCGCCTTTCCCATACTCGCCTATGCCATTCCGGGCTTTATCTCAATGCTCGGCTTTAAGTTCATGTTCTCGCAGTCCGGCCCCATAAACTTTTTGCTCGATCAGGCGGGTATGCAGAAAATCTTTTTCCTCACCTCCGACGCCTCCGCCAAGTGGTGGGCAAGGGGTATAGGTCTTTTTGTGAACGCATGGATCTCCACGCCCTCAATCATGCTTATGACCACAGGCATACTCTCCAATATCAATACCGACCTGTATGAAGCTGCCGCGTTGGACGGCGCGAATCATTTTCAGCAGTTCAGGAAGATTACGCTGCCGTTTGTCGTCTTTGCCACAACTCCCGTGTTGATAAGTCAATTTGTCGGCAACTTCAACAACTTCGGAATATTCTTCTTCATGCGGAGCGGTGTTTATTCGCTCTATGACAATTACTTCCTCGCAAGCGATACCGACCTGTTGATAAACTGGCTGTACAACCTGTCTGTGTCAAACAACTACTATTCCATCGGAGCTGCGATAAGTTTGATTATCTTCATTATTACATCGGCGGTCTCGCTGCTTGTGTATGTCAACTCCGCCGCCTATAAGCAGGAGGATACCTATCAATGAGCAATAAGCGCAGACATCGTTCTCCAAAGCAGATTGCGGGCAGAATCACCGACAACTTCTTCACCTATCTGTTCCTGCTGATAATATCCGCGGTGTTCCTGTTCCCCTGCCTTTGGCTCATCCTCTCGTCCTTCTCGAAGTCAGGATCTATCTACGACTTTCGTGGCTTCTTCCCCACCGAATACAGCCTACAAACCTTCATATCGCTGTTCACCGACGATGTGAACGGGCTGTACCCCTACAAAACCTGGTTCTTGAACACTCTGTTTGTGGCGGGCATGAGCTGTATCTTCGGCACCGTGCTTGTCATACTCACGGGCTATGTTATGAGCCGCTTCCGCTTCAAGGGGCGCAACGGCGTCAAGAAGCTCACGCTCGTACTTGGTATGTTCCCCGGTTTTATGGGCATGACAGCTATCTACATCATTATGACACAGCTTGGGCTGGTGGATAATCTGTGGTCGCTGATTTTCCTCTACGCAGGCACAGCGCCAATGGGATACCTCGTTCAGAAGGGCTATTTCGACACTATCCCGAATACCATCTTTGACGCGGCGCGCATAGACGGGGCTACAAACTTGCAGATATTCACCAAAATTACCCTGCCTCTCTCCAAGCCTATGATAGTCTATACGGCTCTGACCACCTTCGCGTGGCCTTGGAGCGATGTGCTTTTGCCGAAGCTGCTCTTAAAGGACCGCATGAACTGGACTGTGGCTGTCGGACTCTTTAATATGCCCGAAACGCACTTTGCGCGCTTTGCGGCAGGCTCGGTGTTCATCGCCGTTCCCATCGTCATACTGTACTTCTGCCTGGTCAAGCATATAGTAAACGGACTTACCGCAGGCGCGGTGAAAGGATAGACGACATGAAGCTCTGCTATAAAAACCTTATCGCTCTGACGCTTGTCGCGGCTTTCCTGCTGTGCCTTGGCTGCGGCGTTGCACCTTCCGCCGATACTGACAATATCGAACCCGCCGCCACTGATGTTCCGTCAAACGAGGACGCAGACGAGACGGCATCCTTTGAGCTGCCCGTCAATGTAATCGACGACAAATACCGCAACTGGTATGAGATCTTCGTATACTCCTTCGCGGACAGCGATGACGACGACCGCATAGGTGACTTTGTGGGAGCCACAGAAAAGCTGCCATACCTTGCGGAGCTCGGCGTTAACGGCATATGGCTCATGCCCATCATGCCCTCGCCCTCCTATCATAAATACGACACCACCGACTACTGCGACATTGACCCGCAATACGGAACCATGGACGACTTCAAGGTTTTCCTTATGACCGCGCACGAGCTGGGTATAGAGGTGATAATTGACCTTGTTGTGAATCATACCTCCAATGAACACCCTTGGTTTCAGTCGGCAAGGAACGACGTCAACTCACCCTACCGCGATTGGTACAACTTCTCCGACACGCAGTCCGCAGACTACAATGGTTCGGAGGGCAACTACTATGAAAGCCGTTTCGTAGCGTCCATGCCTGACCTCAATCTTGACAATGCGGAGGTGAGGGCCGAGATTGCCGACATTATGGAGTTTTGGCTCTGCGATATCGGCGTGGATGGCTTCCGTTTGGACGCCGTGACAAGCTACTACACGGGCTTTGCCTCGCAGAACGTGGCCTTCTTGACATGGCTCAACGACACGGCCAAGGAGCTTGCTCCGGACTGCTTCATTGTCGGTGAATGCTGGGAGGATATGTATGAGATTGAGGCGTACTACAAAAGCGGAATAGACAGCTTCTTCCTCTTCCCCACCGCGCAGAACAGCGGTTATATAGCAAAAATTCTTGGCAGCGACGTAGAGAAAAAGGGCGAGAGCTTCGGTAACGTTGTAACCCTCTTGAACGAACACTTCTCGGATAAGATTATGGCTCCCTTCTTGGGCAACCATGACACCGTGAGGATAGCCAACTATCTCGGCTACAATAACCCGACAAACATCAAGATGGCTTTCGGACTGCTTGCCATGCTCAACGGCAGTATCTTCATATATTACGGCGATGAAATAGGCATGGTGGGCATAGGCAACGACCCGAATAAGCGTGTCGGCATGTATTGGGATTCCAAGGTTACCATAACCTCGGCTCCCCCGGGCGCAACAGCGGCGGACTATCCCTTCGGCTCGGTTGAGTCGCAGGAAGCGGACGCAAATTCAATACTCAGCTACTATAAACAGGCCCTTGCGCTTAGGAACGCCTACCCTTCCATTGCAAGGGGAACGCCCGAAGTCATAGGGCAGGACGACGTGAACGTCTGCGTCATCCGCAAAACCTACGGCGACGAGACAATACTTATCGTCATTAACCTAAATATTGACAGTACATCAATTGCCCTTGACAAAGAGGTATACGAGGTGCTATCATTCGGCGGTGAGCTTACGGTTTGGGGCAATTCCGTGTTTTCGGAATCGGATGCTTTCTATACTCTCTCGATTCCCGCGTACTCCATCGCCATACTTACCTGCGGCTGACAACCGCAAAATCACCAATCAAGGTTTTTGGGGCTTAGCCCTGAAGATACAAAATCAAAAGGAGAAACAAAAATGAAACGCTTCAAAATGTTCGCTTGTCTGATGCTGGCACTTGCGCTTGTATTCACGCTCGCAGCCTGCACGGAAGAGCCTGTAACCGAAGAGCCGACGGCTGAGCCTGAGGTCGAAGTTACCGAAGAACCCGCTCTCGAAACCACCACCCACACCGTGACCTTCTTTGACAGCGACGGACTTACCGTCCTTGCCGAGGTAGAGGTTCAGGACGGACAGGCTGTCGAGGTTCCCGAGCTTGCTAAGGAAGGCAAGATGCTTGAGAACTACTACGCCACCCCCGCCCTGCTGATCGTGTTTGACATCACCCAACCCATCACCGAGGATACCGCCATCTTCACCGCTTGGAAGTCCTCTGCGGTTGATGAGCGCGCTTGGATGTTGGCCGGCTCTCTTACCGGATACTCCGAGAACAACTGGGGTCATGCTTGGCCTCAGGATGATTTCCTGCTTCAGCCCGTTGACGGCGAGTTCAACACCTTCTTCATAGAGCTTAACCTCTATCAGGGCGATGAATTCAAAATTGCGGTTATCGATCAGGACTACAACTGGATCTATCAGCTCAACAGCAAGAACCTCGTTGCCTGTGATTGGCTCGTTGGAGGCGAAGACGCCTTTGACACCGGCGCGAACATCAAGGTCTTAGAGGACGGTATGTACAGGATTACCCTCGTCTCCGATGCTGAGACGGATTCTCTGTGCAAAATCTCCTGTGAGCGTATCGGCGAAGCCGCCGCTCCCGAGTACAGCTTTGATCTCGTTCTGCACGGTGAGTTCCTCTGTTGGGACATGGCCAACGCCATCCCCCTCACCCGCAACGGCGACAGCTACGTTTGGTACTGCGAGTTTGACATTCCCGAAGACTCCCTGGCAGAGGGTAAGACCACTTCCGAGTTCGGCATCAAGAACAACGGTTCCGACGGTTGGTTCTCCAACGCAGACGGATCTAACCTGAGCGCTGAGCCGGGTCACTACATGCTGTTCATCGAGCTGACCGCTGACAACAAGCTCGTATCCATCAACTTCGGCGCTCCCGCTTACTATGTGGTAGGCACCTGCGGCAACGGCGCATGGGGCGCTGACGCCGTCGACACCAACACCGCATACATGATGACCGCCAACGAGGACGGCACGTACAGCCTCACCGTGACCTTCACCGAAACCGAGATCGCAGATTGGGCTGACAACAAGGTCGCGTTCAAGGTAGTCTACGGCTGCTGCGGTCAGGTTGCCAACGAGTTCTGGTTCGGCACCGCCGACGGCGGCAACGTCATCGTCGATCCCGGCACCTACACCATTACCTTCAATCCCGCGGACGGCAGCGTCACCGCCACCCCCGCCGCATAAGTAAGGTATAGTACAAACCAATATTGAGGGTTCGGTTCTCATTATTTGTAGAACCGAACCCTTTATTTTTAGAAAGTTCTAACGTGGGAAAGCCTTAGCTGAACTTCGACTGACTGTATGGGCGTTATGTAATCATTCGTAAGCACATTAAATACATATCGATTTTGCTTTAGTCTCATAATATATTTAATTTTCTATGTTTTCCTATTGCATTCAATACTCTCGTGTGCTATTTTTCACCTATGATGATGAAATTTGCCGCAAAGAGCGTATTTCGCTCACCAGTTAAGACTGTACTGTTCGTCTTGCTTTTAGGTGCGGCGACAGCTTTTCTCAGTCTCGGTCTCGGAATGCTCAAGTCTTCCGACGATATGCTAAAGCAAGCCGACGAGAGCTTCACCACGGTTGCATATGTCGAGTATATAGGCGAGAATTATCCCGATGTGAACCTATTCGATGAATACATGATCGATGAGCTTGAGTCCTTTGACGCGACGCCCTTTATCGAACATCCCGCTGTTTTGTCATACAGCCCTCAGCGTATGCTCGGCGGCAGTGTTGACGGTTTTTATATCGGGACACGCGGCTCGGACTTTTATGACGGTATCATAATCATGCGCTTCAAGGTTATGTACAACACCGAGGAGAGGGTGTCTTGCATACTCAAGGACAATTATTTCGGCAGCGACCTCTTTTATGACGGTGTTTTCTTCTACTTAGACTTTGATAACATGCCCCAATACAGCCGCGAGGACTTCCCCGAAGGCTCTGTGTTCTATGCGCACGGCAATATGTACGAAGGTGAAAAACGTCTTTGGTACTTTTTTGTGTCGCCGCTCAAGCTCAAGCTGCCCGACAACGAGACATATGCCGAGTTCGGCAATGACCCTCTGTACCGCGTTGACAATGTGGATGAGGCTGACTCCGAGAAGATTGTTGAGATGTTCCACAATGCCTCAAGAAGCTACAATGTACTTGCAAATCAGATTACAGTACGCGCCTCCGACACTCCGCAGAACTATCTTGAGTTCTTCTTGGAAGAGACCAAGCTTGTAGACGGCGCCTTCTTCACGGATAAGCAGATTTCAAGCAACGCAAAGGTCTGTTTGATTTCCCAATACATGGCCGGCAAGCTTGGAATAGGCGTAGGCGACAGCATCGACATGGAACTTTATGTAGCCGATTCGGGCAGAAGCATAGAAACAAGCTTTTGGTATGAGGACGGCTTTTTGACGCTGGATAAGTTTACGGTTGTGGGCATATTCAAGGACATGACAGGTATGTACAACACCATGTTTATTCCGCTTCTTGATGAGCCTTGGATGCCCAAGCTCTGTATCGACTACTCCATTGCAAGGGTCCAGCTAAACAATGATGAGGCGGATAAATATGTCACCGACATGAAGCAATATATGCTTCCGTCCATGCGCATCACAACCTTTGACCAGGGCTATGCCATGGCTAAGCGTTCCATCGTGTCGCTTCAAGAGACCGCCCGCATACTGACCTACGTTTCGGCAGGCTGCACCGTCGCACTGCTGCTCCTATTCGCGTATATGTTTATTGCCAAAAATCGTGACATCGCAAAGACCATGCTGAACCTTGGCACAGGCAGGCGCAAGACGCTGTGCTATCTCATGTACTCCGCTCTTATTGTGCTTGTAATTGCCATCATCATTGGCGGCGTCGTGGGCTATGAGCTGTCGCAGGACATAACACGCCGCGCATATGAGCAAGCTTCCACCACTGACCTGGATCTGCGCTTTTCCAATATTGCCGTAGATAAGCTCATCGACTTCAGCGCTGACGTTGAAAGTGATTATCGTGTTTCGCTGTTCTCGGCCGTATGTATACTTATACTCGGATTGGCGATAACCTATGTGTTCGCTTTAGGCGCTGTTCGCGCAAAGGGTCAGGGCGCAAGCAAAAGCGGCTCCTCTAAGCGAGCCTCGGCTTCGGGTGCAATGAAGTGCTTTGCTCCCATGCCGCTAATGGTTTTCGCCATCGATATGGATGTTGTCAGGGACAAGTTCATTGAGCTGTTGGATCCTGCAAACCGCTTGCTGTTGATATGCCTGATCGTTCTTGTCTCAGTCATAGTATTGTGCGCTCTGTTCTTCCTCGTTCGCGCCATAATTCGAAAGAGCCGCATACTCAACAAACCCCGAAGGATGAGCCTTTCCGAGCGCGCTCATGCCGGCGGCTTTACGCAGAAGATAGTATTTCGCTCGATATTCCGCGGGAAATGGCGCAGCGCGATAGTTCCGCCTGTCGCCGCGATACTGGTGATCTTTATCGGTCTGTTCTGCGCTGATTTAGACAGCTATCAGGGTAAGCGTGAGACGGTATACGACGATGTGCCTGTCACCGCCTATCTCACCAACTATCAAGGCAAGCTAATTGACGGCTTGAGAGTTCCGCAGTCTACCATTGATTCCATTGTTGGCAGCGGCTATATCGCAAAGACCTACGGCTCCGTGAAGCTGAACTACCTGTACAGCGGCATCGAAGGCAAGGAGCTGACGCCTGTTCTTGTTCCCACCAATTCGTTTGCCTATGACACCTTCTATGAGATGGTTCTAAGGCAGCCCATGGTGGTTGGCACCAACAACGTGGCTTCTGCTCCGGAGTTCTTTTTCGCGGGTGACGTCGCGTTCACCTTCCTTGACGGCTACGATGAAAGCTGCTTTGAAGGCGACGAGCCTGTTTGTATGCTCAATAAGCCGTTCATGGAAGAAAACGGAATAGCTTTAGGTGATACAATAGTACTTACCGTCTTTGCGGACAGGGATATGTATGTTGACTTTACGGAAATAAGTTTGAAGGTAGTCGGAATATACCCCAAGCTCACGGGAAGGAACAGTATCTACTCCAACATAAAGAGCTTGGACGACACGCTCCTGACCTATACTCTGACACAAGAAACCTTCCTTTGGTTTTTGTACAATCGCGCAGTCATGGATAACCCCGATTTTTATATAACTGATGTGCGCGACGGCGATATGCTGTATTCTATCGGCGTGGACGGAGTAACTTATGGAAGCTATTCCATCGAGCAGACTTACCGCTCTGTGAGCTTTGTTTTGAAGAACACTGAGGATTTAGACGGCTTTAAGGACGCGATGGAGGAGCTTGGGCTGTCATCCGTGGGGCGGCTCTCACGAATGCGGCTGTCCATGGTTATCAACGAGGAGCAGCTCCAGCAGACCATAACCATGCTTGACAGGCATATAGCCTATATGCAAACACTGTTCGTGATTGTGTATATACTGACCATAGGCATAGGCTTTGTGGTATCGTACCTTCTGACCAAGAGCCGCAGACCCGAATTTGCGATGATGCGCAGCATGGGCGCGGGCAAGGGTAAAACCTTCTTCTGCTTCTTCGCAGAGCAAACCATACTGTTTATAGTGGGTTCACTCTTGGGAGCGGTGATGCTGCGGCTTATAAGCGGGACGTTTATCGCCCTTCAGTGGCAGGCCTTCGCAGGATTCGCACTTTGTTACCTCGTCGGCATTATGATAGCCGCGGGTATGATGAACCGTTTGAACGTACTTGAAACCCTCGGGACTAAGGAGTAAAGCAATGGAAAACGTGAAAGATACCATCTGCGCGGGGCAGGAAGTGTTGAGGCTTGACGACGTCAGCTATGTTTACAAGGGCAAGTACCGTCAAGTACGCGCCGTGGATCACGCCAAGGCAAGCTTTGTCACAGGCAAGGTTTACGCCATTTGCGGCAAGTCGGGCAGCGGCAAAACCACACTGCTTTCCCTGCTTGCGGGGCTTGACGTACCCACCGAAGGCGATGTGCTGTTTGAGGGCAAAAGCACAAGATGCATGAACCTTGACCGCTATCGCAGGGATGACCTTTCGGTCATTTACCAGAGCTACAACCTCTTTCCGCTGCTCAATGTAGTCGAAAATGCCTCCTATCCTTTGGAGCTTCGCGGCGTACAGACGAGCGTGGCGCGTTCACGCGCTATTGAGAAGCTGCTTGCGGTTGGCCTTAAGGAGGAGCAGTTCAAGAGCTATCCCAATATGCTTTCCGGCGGTGAGCAGCAGCGTGTCGCAATAGCAAGGGCATTGACCGCTGACCCACGCATCATACTTGCGGACGAACCAACGGGCAACTTGGATGTTGAAAACGGTAATATCGTCACCGATATACTCTTGGAGCTTGCACATAAGCTCAACTACTGCGTTGTCATTGTTACGCACGATAACGCTATGGCTAACAAAGCCGACAATATCTTGTATATGAGCGACGGCCGACTGAGCAAAATCGAATCAGCCCTGAAGGTAGACTAAGCGATTCCACTTCGAAACTGAACTAAATTATTTGAATATCAACGGAGCGACGCCTTGTATTAAGGTGTCGCTCCTGTTGTTTTTATGGTTCATATGGATTTACCCCTTATCGACACATATGCGGCCGGATTGCAGAGCTTCGCCGCTAATCTACTTCTCAAATACCGTGAGCTTGCCTTACTCGTTGGTTAGGCACAGAAACAGCGGCATAGGGCTGTCATACCCCATCTGTTGAAGCTTGTCGTTTAGGGTGGCTTCGTCCATTCCCGAAAGCCTTAGGTTGCCGCGCATCAGCTTGCCGTCGGCAATCAGCGTGACCTCCATATGCTCCTGCTTAGGCTGCAAACCCATGTCTGAGGGGGTCAAGGGACGTGCGTCCGACTTCGGCAAAAAGCTGATCTGGCCATTGATCTCAAGCATTGCAGCGGCAATATCCGATATCCTGTAAAACCCGTTGACCCTTGCCATTGCAGTAAAATCATTGACGTCAAGCCGAGCTTTCCTGAAATTCTTCCTGTAAAGCTGGCCATTGTCCAACAGCAGTACAGGTCTGCCCGCAAGCACTCGCCGCAGCTTTATTGAGCTTGAGGTCAAGGCCGATATCGCAAGAGCGCACAACGCATACACAGCCATTGCGATGAGCGGCAGCAGCGGTTCCTCCAACTCCGTCGCCAGCTCTGCCGCGATGGAGCCTATCGATATGCCCACGATGTAATCAAACAAGGACAGCTGGGAAAGCTGCTTGTTGCCCATGAGCTTGGTCAAGAGAAACAGCGCAACTATCGAACACAGCGAAGTAAGTACGACATTAAGGTATTGCATGGCACTATTGTGTCGCAACAGCTTCAAGAATATGCGCTTTGTCGCGGGCTTTAGACGCTTCGCTGTTCTTCGACCTTCATACAGTTGTTGAAGGCGGCAAGCCTGTTTAGACAGTCGTCAAGATTTTCAGGTCTTGTCTTGCCGTTTTCATACCATATATTCTTCACACGGAGCGTTTCTCCCTCCCTCACGGCTTCAAGCCTGCCGACAATATCGCTTCCCGAAAGCACCGGAAGGACGTATGCGCCGTATTTGCGCTTGCTCTGGGGCGTGTATATCTCCCAACTGTATTGAAAGTCAAACAGGGCGGATATGAGCTTTCTGTCCCACAGCATCGAGTCGAGCGGCGGCAAAACCTCGGTTCTTTGGCTCTCCCCCGTCTCGTTCAGCAGCCCCTTGTCATCGCTCTGAATATACAGCGGGACTTTCAAGCCGTCCACATATGTGGGCAATATCTTCCCGCTCTCAATCAAATCGCAAAACGCAAGCTGCCTTTCCTGCGATTTCATGCCGTCTATCCCAAGCCATGCGTCCGAAGGTCTGTCCCACAGCATACCTACCGCGCCTATCCTTCTGTACACACGCCATGCGTAATGCTCCCTGTCGGATTTTTGCGGATCCTCCGCCGCGGCTACATTCGGGTAGCAGCGTTCGATTAAGTCGTAGGACTTGACCATGCCATGCTTGTGATGAATGCAGAGCTTGCCGGTATAGTACAGATGTTCTAAGCAGGCTCGCCCTTTCCTTGTCTCACCCCAATGCCAGTCGGCCTTATCGTTCATACCGAGCTCGGCGGAGTTCAGCGGCCCGCGTTTGGTTATCTCGTCAATTACCTTATCGCAATACGGGCTGATCTCCTTGGCGTGATACCAATTCTCCGCAAAGTCGCGTCTGCGCTTAAAGCATGGGTAATCCTCGGTCAGGACTATGCAAAGGTTTTTGTCGAAATAGTCGATAAGCTTCCTGTCCTCATACAACAGCTCATACAGCATTGAAGGAACATAGCCCTCGACCCGTGCGTGTAAGCTCAGTTCAGGGCTGCGCCCAACCAGGTTCACAGGGTCGAACTACATACTCCTTGTCATGGCGATGTATGAGTACGCGCCTTCCTTTCCCTTAAATCGGTACTCGCCCCAAAGACCCTGTTTCCTTAGAATGAAGCTCTTAGCTTGCTCTTTTGTCAAATGTATATCCATAATAAGCCTCAAAGAGCCGCGCCGCTTTACTGCGGCACGGCTCCATAAATGTCTCTATTTATTTACAGATTTTTATCGAGACCGGTCTGCTCATTGAACTCGTTGATGAGTTCGTCTATGGCGTGAACCTGCTCGTGGATGTCCGTCCAGTAGTGCCTGTTGTACCACTGCTCGTTCAGCTCGTGGACGTCCTTGCCCTGCTGCTCTACCCAAGTGTAGTACTTGAGGTTGTGGATGCGCTTGCGAGACTCGTAGGTCAGTTCCTCCATGCTGTCGGCGCGGATTCCAAGCATATGCTCCGCGTAATCGGCAGAGGCCTTGACCCTGCTGTACTCGCCATCCTCGTCACGAAGCTCGTTGATGCGGCTCTCGTACATCACGGCGGAGTCGGTGCCGACGGTGGCCACGATATCGTCCTCGGTCAGCTCATAGTACTTGGCCATCTTGATGCAGCACAGCATATTTGCAATGCCGGAGATACCGAGCAGTGAGAGCTTCTCGACGAACTCAGCGGGAACGCCGACGTTCTCGATGAGGTACTTATGACCCTCCGGCTCGTTGAAGAGCCTGAGCAGCTTCTGGCTGTCCTCGTCGTCAATATCGATAACCATGTCGGTGTTGCGAACGTTGTGAATCCAAGGCACATGCTTATCGCCGATGCCTTCAATACGGTGACCGCCAAAGCCGTTATTCAGCAGGGTAGGGCATTGAAGCGCCTCGCCTACCGCCAGCTTAGAGTCGGGGTACTGCTCCTTGAGGTAATCGCCCGCGCTCATGGTGCCTGCGGAACCTGAGGTGAAGCAAGCTCCCGCGAATCTGCCGTTCTCGCCCTTGATGGACTCGACCGCGTCATATATAGCCTTGCCGGTTACGGTGTAGTGCCAAATGGGGTTGCCCATCTCCTCAAACTGGTTGAAAATCATGACGTCCTTGCGTGTTCTCTTAAGCTCCCAAGTCTTGTCGAATATCTCCTTGACGTTCGACTCGCAGCCCGGGGTTGCTATAACCTCGCCCGCGACCTTGGACAACCATTCGAAGCGTTCGCGGCTCATCTCGGCGGGAAGAATAGCGATGGAATCGCAGGACAGCAGCGCGGAACTGTAAGCTCCGCCTCTGCAATAGTTACCCGTTGAGGGCCAAACAGCCTTGTGGTAGGTGGGGTCAAACTGACCTGTTACAAGCCTGGGGGCCAAGCATCCGAAGGAAGCTCCGACCTTGTGGCAGCCCGTGGGGAACCACTTGCCAACGAGTATAACTATACGCGCCTTTACACCCGTCAAAGCGCTCGGTACCTCGATAAAGTTGACGCCGTCAAACTTGCCGTCGCCGCCCTTTTCAACGGGGTTGTTGCGCCAAGTAATGCGGAACAGGTTCAGAGGGTTGACGTCCCACAGACCTACGGTGGTCAGCTTCTCCTTGATGGATTCGGGAATGAGATCGGGATTCTGCATCTGGGCAAAGGTTGGGATGATTATGCCCTTTTCCTTGGCACGCTCAATGGCATGGGCAAGGTTATCGCGATTGACTGTTAGATCTATCATTTCATTACTCCTTTTGAGTTTTATTCCTATACTATGATACACTTTCCAAACATGTTTGTAAAGGGGTTTGGTGAAATTCCCTAAAATTTATTTTGCTAACAAAATTAATTTTGTGAATAGGATTTGCGGTGTTCACTTTGCACGCTTTGTGCTATAATGTAAACGTGAGAGTTGGAATATCGACGGCGTGTACCTACTGCAAGTGTGAGCTTGAGGACGCGCCCGCCAAAATCAAATCATGCGGAGCCGACCTCTGCGAGGTATTCCTTAACACCTTTTCGGAATATCGCGCAGTATATGTTGATATGCTTAAAACTCGCATTGACGAGCAGGGATTGAAGGTCACGAGTATTCATCCCATGAGCGCACAGTTCGAGGCGCAGCTTTTCGCGCTGCACCACCGTCAGCGTGAGGACGCCGTGGATATCTATAAATCGGTACTCAGGGCGGGCAAGACCCTCGGTGCCAAGATATACGTTATGCATGGTTCTCCGCATTTGAGCGGCGCGGCCAAGAACCTACAGCTTGAGCGGCTTGCTCCGCTGTTTGGAGAATATGTTTCTATGGCTCAGGATTACGGCATACAGCTCACGCTTGAGAACGTGAGTTGGTGCTTCTTCAATCGTCCCGACTTTGGCTTGGAGCTTCAGCAGGCCATGGGCGATCACTCCCTCAAGTTCACTCTTGATATCAAGCAGGCTATACGCTCCGGCTTCGACCCTCTCCTTTTTGTCGAGAGCGTCGGGCGTGATATGGTTCACCTCCATCTTTGCGACTACACGATAAGCGACGGAGGGCTAAAGCTGCAAATGCCCGGTCACGGCGATTTTGACTTTGCAAGGCTCAAAAGCGCGATGCTTGAAAAGGGCTTTTCGGGCGACGCCATGCTTGAGGTTTACAGCGACATGTACCAAGGCTTTGACGAGCTTGGGACGGCGTACAGGTATGTACTCAATATCTTAAAATAGAAAGGAAAGACCATGAACGATTACAGAAACGAAGAATGGGCGAACTCCATGCGTATACGCTACGATTACAACAATATGATGCAAAGCTCTTTGGGCGAACGCGGCATAAGCGCCGCTGAGCTTGAGGCTCTGCCCCTTTCAAGCTGCTTTGAAAGCCTTACCCATAAGCGTCCGGAGATGCGTTGGCGTGAGCTTCCTTACAATCAGGAGGCGGTCGTTTGCGCCATTGAACGCTGCGCCGAAGGTATTCGCAAAGACTTCGACGCCTTTGTGGTCTTGGGCATTGGCGGCAGTGCCTTGGGCCCCATCGCGGTTCATCAGGCGTTGTGCCATCCGCGCTACAACGAGCTTCCCGCCGATAAGCGCAAAGGGCCTAAGCTCTACGTTGAGGACAATATCGACCCCGAACGCATTGCCGCTCTGTTTGATGTGATCGACGTCAAGCGCACAATGTTCAATGTTGTCACAAAGTCGGGCAGCACCTCCGAAACCATGTCTCAGCTGCTCATCATCACCGACGCGCTTCACAAGGCATTGGGCAGCGACATCTCATCCAACCTTATCGCCACCACCGACAAAGCCAAGGGCAACCTTGTCAAGATAGTCAAGGCCGAAAACCTGACTTCGTTTATCGTTCCCGACGGCGTGGGCGGCAGATTCTCCGAACTTTGCCCCGTAGGTCTTTTGGCGGCCGCGGTATGCGGGATAGATATTCGCGAGCTGCTCAGCGGCGCGGCGTACATGGACGAGCTTTGCAAGAACCCCGACATTTACAATAACCCCGCTTGTATGTTCGGCGCTTTGCAGTATGCGTCCATGCAACGCGGCTGCAATATCCATGTCATGATGCCCTATGCCGACTCGCTGAAGTATATTTCCGATTGGTACGCACAGCTTTGGGCTGAGTCGCTGGGTAAACGCAATTCGCTTGACGGTCGACCCGTTCACGCCGGACAGACGCCCGTCAAGGCGTTGGGCGTCACCGATCAGCACTCTCAGGTGCAGTTGTACACCGAAGGCCCATTCGACAAGGTCATAAGCTTTATAAGCGTGGACAGGTTCCATGTCGTCACCCCAATACCCTTGGGTTATCCCGACATACCCGACGTCTGCTTCCTCTCCGGTCACACCCAGAACGAGCTTATCGCGGCGGAGTGCAAAGCGACCGAGTATGCCGTCACCAAGAGCGGGCATATGAACAACCTCATTACACTTCCCGAAGTCAACGCCTTCACGATAGGTCAGCTGCTCTACATGCTTGAAGTCGCGACAGCCTTCACGGGTGAGCTTTTGGATATCAACGCTTTCGATCAGCCCGGAGTCGAGGAGGGCAAGAACGCCACCTACGCGCTTTTGGGTAAGCGCGGATACGATGAGAAGCGCGTTGAGCTTGCGGCGGCTCCCGAAAAATCCCCCGAATACATCATTCGATGAAGAAGGGGCGCATCGAAAAGAAGGTCATACCCGACGTCTTTACCATCGTTATGGTGACGGCGTTGGTTCTTTTCGGTCTTGTGGCGCTCCTTAACGTACTTTCGGACCCCTTTGACGGCAGCGAGACCACCTTTGAGGCCTTCATGGAGAAGCTCAACTTTGAGTACTTCAATCGTCAGCTTGCCAACATCGCAATCTCGCTGCTTGTCGCCGTACCCATGGCTATTCTGGACTACCACAAGTACAAGCCCTTCGTCAAGGTGGTCTACGTAATAAACGTCGTATTGCTGCTTTTGCTGATAATTGCGGGCGAGAGCAGCCGCGGTATGCTCGGTTGGTACAAGATTGGCACTACAAGGGCGTTTCAGCCATCGGAGATATGCAAGGTTACTTTGATAGTGGCCCTGTCCAAGTTCTGCTCCGAGGTTGTGGAGAAGCGCGGCAGCTTCAAGCGTTTTGTTGATGTGGCTCTCGCCTTTCTCATATTCGCCGTACCCTGTGCGTTGGTCATAAAGCAGCCCGATATCGGCACAGCAATGGTCATGCTTTGCATATTCATCGGAATAGTGTTCGCCGCGAAAGTCGCTTGGACGTATATCATAGCGGCGGCGGTGGTCAGCGGCATAAGTCTGCCCTTGATCTACCGCTTCGCGCTGCCGTCTGAAGCCAAAACCCGCATTCAGGTCTTTCTGAATCCGACGCTTGACCCCGAGGGCAGCGGAATGAACGCGCTCCGCTCAAAGGAAATCATCGGTTCGGGCGGGCTTTTCGGCAAGGGAATGTTCACCTCCGGAACGCTCTCGCAAACCGGCTATGTCCCTGAAAGACATACCGACTTCATCTTTTCAAGCATAGGTGAATGCTTGGGTTTCATCGGCGGCATACTGCTCATCTTAGCGTTCTTCGCGCTGCTCGTTCGGTGGATGCTCATCGCCATTAACGCACAGGACTGCTTTGGCAGATGCCTTGTCACGGGCTGTGTGTGTATGATAGGCGTCCACGTCTTTGAGAACATAGGAATGAACGTTGGCGTCATGCCCATCACCGGTATTCCTCTCCCATTCATCAGCTATGGGGGTTCCAATATGCTTGCATCGCTCGTCGCCGTGGGGATAGTATTGTCCGTACACTATCGAAGTAAGCTCGGTACACGACTATGAACGAAGTCATAAGACGTCTTACCACAGACGATATAGAGAAAGTGCGAGAGCTTTGGCAGCTTCGCTTTCATGACGACGACAATTTCCTAAACTGGTACTTTTCGCGCCGTTTTGACCCTTCCCTGTCCTTCGGACTGTTCATGGACGATGAGCTTATTAGTATGTCGCATGGCTTCGGTATGAAACTGAAGCTGCGGCAAAGGGTTTTCCCCGCGCTGATGGTCTCCGGCATATCGACAAGGGAAGGCTATGAGCGGCACGGGTACATGCATCGTGTGGTTTCAAAGCAGCTTAAATATGCGCTTTCGCTCGGCTTTGCCTTGAGCTTCTGCCACCCTGAGGACATTCACGCGTATGATAAGCTCGGCTTTTCCGTATGCTCCGACATAAAGCTTGTCAAAGGCTTTCGTCCATCCCCCTTATGCGGCGCGCTGTCAGCCGAGGCTCCGTCCTCTGACTTAAGCTCTTTTGCCTCGCGTTACGCAAAACTTTCAAAGCCCTACTCCTTTATAACAGAACGTGACGAATCCGCCTGCGCACTGCGGCTTGAGGACGTGATGAGCGACGGCGGGCGTCTGTTTTCAACAGATAACGGCTGCTGCTTCTACCACCGCAGCGGCGAAACCCTGCATGTTGACGAGTGTATCTGCGACAGTGACTACGAGAGCTTTCTTGCCGCACTCGTTCAAAGCGAGAGCGGAAGCCTTGTCATTGACGGCAAGTTTCCCGTGGACTGCAAGCTCACGGAAGCGACGGCACCTTGGACGGTTATGGTTGCTTTGGACGTTCCGCGTTTGCTTTTGGAGCTTGTCGGTGACCCGAACCAAAGCTTTGAAATTACCGATTCTCTTACCTGCTCCGGCGCTTATAGCGGGATGGGTTTGCCCGTTCAGCATGGCTGTGTCCAAATCTCCGTCAATCGGCTTTCATCCGCCCTCTGCGGGTATCATGGGCTTTCGGACATTCTTTGCCCCGTGCCTTGCTATTGTCCCGACGAATACTGACTTCATTTTCCATATCCTCAGCTTTTTCAAACGCGGGGCAATCGGCGATTATTTGTTAAATTGGTGTCAAATTCATCGAATGAATGATGTAGACAGATTCAAACTGTTATGTTATAATAAGTCATCTATATTGAGGTGATGTGTCTTGATAATAGTAAGCGCGTGTTTGGCGGGTATTCGTTGTCGCTATGACGGCGGGTGCAAGCCCGACCCGAATGTTATGGCGTTGGTCAGAGAAGGAAAGGCCCTTCCGCTCTGCCCTGAGTCGCTCGGCGGCCTGCCCTGTCCAAGGGAGCCCTCGGAGATATTTGGCAGCCGCGTCCTCGCCTGTGACGGCAGGGACGTTACGGAGCGGTTCAACAAAGGCGCCGAGGAGGTTCTGCGCGTTGCTAAGATGTACGGCGTCACCGAAGCGATATTGAAAGCACACAGCCCGTCCTGCGGAATAGGGTTGGTGTACGACGGAAGCTTTTCGGGGAAGCTCGTCACGGGCGACGGGATCACGGCACGGCTTCTCATGGAAAACGGAATCAACTGTACGCCCGAAAAAGGAGGCTCAAATGGATAATACTTCTATACTGGTCATCGATGACGACAGAAGCATTCTTGCGCTGTTGGAGCTGTATCTGCGCAAGGCCGGCTTTACCGTCTACACCTGCGCGACAGGCTATGAGGCCATACAGGCTTTCCACAAGAGTAAGCCAACCCTTGTCGTACTTGACGTGATGCTCCCCGGCCGCGATGGTTGGTCCATACTGAAGGACATTCGTCAGGAAGGCGGCACCCCTGTTATCATGCTTACGGCAAGGGGTGATACGGGCGAGAGGGTTCGCGGGTTAGAGCTTGGGGCGGACGACTACATCGGCAAGCCCTTTGAGCCGAATGAGCTTGTAGCGCGTATCAAAGCGGTACTCAGAAGGTCTTCCCCGCCTCCCGAGCAGGAGAAAACCATCGATTTACCCGAGCTGTTCATTTCGCTTGACAACTACTCGGTAACGCGTGGCGGCGAACAGCTTGACATGCCTCCGAAAGAAATAGAATTACTATACTTCCTCGCGTCCCATCCCGGCAAGGTTTTCACAAGGGAACAGCTCTTGGAACAGGTCTGGGGCTTCGATTTCTACGGTGATTCACGAACCGTTGACGTCCATGTCAAGCGCATTCGTGAGAAGATCGGCGAAACGAACAACTGGATACTAAAAACCGTCTGGGGTGTGGGCTACAAGTTCGATATCAAAGCCTAAGCTGCAAAAATGAGCAAGCCACGTTTTCGCACCCTCTTTTCCTACATGCTGTGGATGCAGCTTTGGGGGTTGACCATGGTCTTGGCCCTCCTTTGCACGGTCGTTTTGGTCGTAAGCTATTCGCAGCGTATGCACAGCGAAAAGGAGGCCCTATTAGAATGTGCGACAGAGCTTGACGCGACCTTCAAGAATGGCGAGTACGACAGCGAGCTTGCCAAGGAGCTTGCGTCGGGTCATGGTTTGCTGATACAGGTGTGCAGTGCAATCGGCACTGACTCCTACTATTCCGACCCGATATGGAAAGAAGTCTGCGGCGCCGAGCGCGGAACTACAAAATACTCTCAGCTCTATGCAAAGGCGAGTACGGTCTTTGAATATACCCGCGGCTACTTCAACGGAAACACAGGCTTTTCGACTCTCACGCTGTTCTCGCTCAAGGAAGGCAAGCTCCTGCTCATTCACAGCAACATAACCGGAGCGTTCAGTGATTTCGGAATTCTTACCGCGTGGATGGTCGCCGTGTTCTTTGTGGGGCTGTTGATGTGCGTGCTTATCTGCAACTATTGCGCTCACAGGGTGGTCGATCCCTTTGTGCGGATTAACCACATTGTAAGGTGCTATTCAAGGGGCGATTTCTCGAAGCGCATTCCCGCGGCAGGTACCGACGAGGCTTCACAGCTTGGGCGCAGCTTCAATGAAATGGCCGAGCAGCTAAAGGACCTTGAGGCCACAAGGCGCAGCTTTGTCGCCAATGTATCGCACGAGTTGAGGTCGCCGCTGACCTCCATGAAGGGTTTCTTGGACGCGATGTACGACGGCACCATCCCGCCTGAGGAGCATGAGCATTACCTGGGCGTCGTTTTGTCCGAAACCCGCAGGCTTGCCGACATGGTCAACGACCTGTTGGACCTTGCCAGAATCGAATCGGGAACTGTCACGCTTCAGTACTCGACCTTCGATATTAACGAGCTGATTAGACGCACCCTGATCACCTTTGAGGCGCGTATAGTCGAAAAGAAGCTTGAGCTTGATATTCGCTTTGCGCAGGAGCGCTGCTTCGTCTCGGCGGATTCGAAGCAGATTTCACAGGTGCTGCGCAACCTTATCGACAACGCCATCAAGTATTCACCTGAGGGCAAGTCCTTGATGGTGTCCACCTACGCAATGCGCAAGGACGTTTATGTAAGCATCAGGGACAACGGAGTCGGCATACCCAAGGAGGATTTGCCGCATGTGTTCGACCGATTCTACAAGGTCGAGAAGGCGCACACGCCCTCTCCGCAGGTTGGATCGGGGCTTGGGCTGTCGATAGTACAGCGTATTATCGAGCAGCATGGACAAAGCATCACGGTGCAGAGCGCAAAAGGGCGCGGCACTCAGTTTACATTCACTCTGACCCGCGTTAATATGCCGCGCAGGTCAATCATCGATGGAGGAAAGAATTACGAAGCGTAAGAATCTTGTCGGACTTATAATCGCGTTATCACTGCTTGCGACGGCTCTCGTTTTGGTGCTTGTGATTTCCGTTACCATTCAGTCAATGAAACGGGCAAGCTCCGCTGAGTACGGTCCCGTTGTTACAGTGACCGATATACCCGTGACGGCTATCCCTGAACCCACGGAACCTCTGCCGCCCTTCCCCACCATACCCGCTGAGGAGCCGACGACAGAGCCTAATCACAGCGATGAGGTTTCCGCTACTCCCGAGCCTGACGACAACGTAAGCGGCAATATCTTTACTGACAATCCGCTCCCGGACATCATCGAGATGGTCTCTCCCTCCGTTGTGAGCGTTCTCAACTACATCAGCACATACAGCTATGTTACGGAGCGAAACGAGCTTGAGGTACAGAGCAGCGGCAGCGGCTTTGTAGTGACCTCCGACAACTATATAATCACCAATGCCCACGTCGTTGACGGAGCGGATTCGGTCAGTATCGTCACCTCCACGGGTGATGAGTATACCGCAGTTGTGGTAGGCGCTGATGTTACAACCGACGTCGCCGTGCTGTACGTCGCTGATTCGAATCTTCCCGCTTTGACGGTAGGCAGCTCCGAAGCTATGCGCGTGGGTGATTTTGTGCTTGCGATAGGCAGTCCTTTGGACTCCACCGAGCTTTACGGCACCGTCACTTTTGGTATTATCAGCGCAACTGCCCGTTCCATCAACATCGACGGCTTCACCAATGAGTATTTGCAGACCGACGCCGCCATCAACCCCGGCAACAGCGGCGGACCTCTGCTCAACATCAAGGGCGAGGTCATAGGCATGAACACCGCCAAGAGCGTCACCGCCGGCTACGACGAGTACGGCAACGCAATCGCCGCCGAGGGTATAGGCTTTGCTCTGCCCATCGACAACGTGTTTACCATAGCGTCCGAGCTGATTACCTCGGGCGGAATCACCCGTCCCGGCATAGGCGTGAGCATCTATGAGATCAACGACGCCGAAGCGCAGGAGCTTGGCACCGTTGCCGGCGTATACGTCAAATCGGTTACCGCGGGCGGCCCCGCCGATCTTGGCGGTATCAAGGCCGGCGACGTCATCGTAAAGTTCAACGGCACGGCGGTCAAGACCTCCGATGCGCTTGGTGAGCTTATCCGCGAATGCAGCGTGGGCGATGAAGTCATTATTACCGTATATCGCGATGGTGAGTACATCGACTTGACTGTCACCATCGGTGATATGAATAAAATGCCATAATACAGAGGAGTAAAAATGGACTACAGTAAGATCATCGGCAAGACCGTGGCGGCTATCCCGCCCTCAGGAATCAGGAAGTATTTTGATATTTTGGGTGAGGACTCCATCAGCTTCGGCGTTGGTGAGCCGGACTTTCCGACTCCGGATTCCATACGTCAGCCCGCCTTGGATAAGTTGCGGACAGGCCGTATTCCTTACACCAGCAACTCAGGCGATCCGCACCTTCGCGCACTCGTCATCGACTACCTCAAGGAACGCTTTGACATTGACGTTGACAACATCGATCAGGTTCTGATTACCGTAGGCGCAAGTCAGGCTATCGACCTTGCGTTCCGTGCCATAGTGGAGCCCGGTGATGAAGTCATCATCCATGAGCCGAGCTACGTCGCATACGCTCCCGCCATTAAGATGGCAGGCGGCATACCCGTGCGTATTGCAACCACCGCTGAGGATAGGTTCAGAGTGACCGCAAAGCAAGTCAAAGAGGCTCTCTCACCCAAAACCAAAGCCATACTGCTTGCATTCCCGAACAACCCGACTGGCGCGATTATGGAGCGTGAGGACCTTGAGGCCATTGCCGATCTCATAAGGGATCGCAACCTCATCGTTGTATCCGACGAAATCTACGCGGAGCTTACCTTCAACGGCAAGCATCACGTATCAATTGCATCCTTGCCCGGCATGAAGGACAAGACCATCGTTTTGAACGGCTTCTCAAAGGCTTTCTCCATGACCGGCTGGCGCTTAGGTTATGCTGCGGGCCCGGAGCCCATCATCTCCGCAATGCGTAAAATTCACCAGCTGACCATGCTCTCCGCCCCCACCACCGCTCAAATCGCGGGCATAGTAGCCCTTGAGGACGGCAAAGCAACGGGCTGGCGCGATATGTTAGCCATGCATGATGAATACGCAAGGCGCAGAAACTACATCATCGACAGGTTCAACTCCATAGGCCTGACCTGTGCCGAACCAGAAGGCGCGTTCTATGTATTCCCGAGCATCAAGAGCACAGGCATGACCTCCGAACAGTTCTGTGACGCGCTGCTTGCCGCAAAGAACGTGGCTTGCGTACCCGGCACGGCCTTCGGCAGTTACGGGGAAGGCCACATTCGCTGCTGTTACGCCGCTTCCATGGACAACATCCGAAGGGGGCTTGACCGCATCGAAGAGTTTGTAAAGGAACTCAAAAAGTAAATTGATATCTGGCGCCGTTTGTAATAGAGCGGCGTTTTTTTTCGGAAAGGAACTATCATGAACTCTCGAGTGCAAACAACGCTCGAATACGACAAAATTAAGGCGATGTGCATGACACACGCCGCATCCGATGTGGGGCGCGAGGAAATATCCGCCCTTGCTCCCGTCTCCGCGATGGAGGAAGCGGAACGCTTACAGCAGGAAACTCAGGAAGCGGAAACCGTCTATCGCCGCACGGGGCGTTCACCCGTGGACAGCTTCACCGACATACGACCCATGCTTAGGCGTATACACGCGTCCTATTCGCTGTGTGCGGGCGACCTCTTGACCGTCGCCGCCTGCCTCAAGGCCTCGCGCAGAGCCAAGGAGGTCATTGAGGGTACGGAGGGCATGACCGTACTGCAATTCTTGGCGAATCAGCTCTCCAGCCACAGACAGTTCGAGGAGGAGATAGCAAGATGCATCATCTCCGAGGACGAGCTTGCGGACTCCGCGTCGCCTGAGCTTGCGCGGCTTAGGCGGCAGATACGCCTTACCAACGAGCGCATACGCGACAAGCTGAACAGCATCATCAAGGGTGGCAGCTCAAAGTATCTTCAGGAGCCTATCATTACCGTAAGAAACGGCAGATACGCTATCCCCGTCAAGGCGGAGTATCGCAGTCAATTCCCGGGACTTATCCACGACTCAAGCGGCAGTGGTCAAACCCTGTTTGTCGAACCCACCGCCGTGGTGGAGCTTGGCAATGACTTTCGCAGGCTTCAGTCCCTTGAAAAGGCCGAGATTGAGCGTATCCTATCGGGACTTACCGCCATGCTTGCCCCCTTTGCGGGCGAGCTGTACAACGCTTTGGGCGTGTTGGGCAGGATTGACGCCATCTTCGCAAGAGCGATAATGGCGCGTGATATGCGCGCATACAGGCCTCTGCTTAATGACGACCACAGAATCAACCTCAAGAACGCAAGGCACCCCTTGATTGACCGTGAGAAGGTTGTACCCGTGTCCATTTGGATAGGCGACAGCTTCAACACACTGATTATCACAGGCCCTAACACAGGCGGAAAAACCGTCACCCTAAAGACCGTGGGGCTTTTTGTGCTTATGGCGTTGTCGGGCATGTATATTCCCGCCGATGAAGGCTCGTCCGTGTCGGTCTTTAACGAGGTATACGCCGATATAGGCGACGAGCAGTCCATAGAGCAGTCACTCTCGACTTTCTCATCCCATATGACCAACCTTGTCGGCATACTTGACTGTGCCGATGAACATTCGCTGGTGCTTTTGGACGAGCTTGGAGCGGGTACCGACCCCGTTGAGGGCGCGGCTTTGGCGCAGGCGATTTTGGAGTATATCTCCTCCTTAGGCGCGTTGACCATGGCAACGACGCATTACAGTGAAATCAAGGCTTTCGCGCTTACCCACAAGGGTATGCAGAACGCCTCCATGGAATTCGACGTTGACAGGCTCTGCCCCACCTACCGCCTATACATAGGCATACCCGGCAAGTCCAACGCATTCGAAATATCCGCGAGATTAGGTCTTAACCCCGATGTTATCGAGAGGGCGAAGCACTTTGTAAAGAAAGAGGATGTGGCGTTTGAGGACGTTCTGAAGGAAGCCTCCGAGCAGCGCAGGCTTGCGGTCCTGGCTGCGGAGCAAGCCGAGGAGGAGCGCTATGCCTCTGAGCAGATACGCATTACCTTAGATGGCGAACGCAGGAAGCTGCGCGACGAACGTCAGCAGATACGCCAAAAAGCAAAGGACGAGGCCCGCGATGTTGTTAAGGCGGCCAAGCGCGAGATGGAGCAGCTCATAACGGAGCTTCGCGAGGTCAAGAACATTGATACCCGCGAGCTGGACAGAGCCATTATGAAGTCACGCGACAGGATGCGTGAGACCGAGTCCCTTTTGTGCGACGGCTTGGAGCCTAAGGAGGACAACGGGACTGCGCCAAACACAGTTCGACCCGGCGAAACTGTGCGTATCCTAAGTATCGGCGGCAACGGCACGGTGCTGAAAGCTCCCGACCAAAAGGGCATGGTGCAGGTTCAGGCGGGTATTATGAAGATCAGCGTTCCGCTGTCCGACCTTCGCGCACCCGATCGTAAGGAGGAGCTGAAGCAGGCTCGCGGTGAAAGGCCGATACTACAGGATATCAAGGAGGTCAGGCTTGAGCTGGATATTCGCGGACAGACCATTGCGGACGCTATGCTTGAAATTGACCGTTACATCGACGACTGCGGCCTTTCGGGACGCAAGGAGTTCAACATCATACATGGCAAGGGCACGGGTGCGCTTCGTGCCGGCGTTCAGGCCTACCTGAAAAACCATCCCAAGGTCAAGAGCTTCAGGATGGGCGCGTATGGCGAAGGCGACGCGGGCGTTACAGTGGTGACACTAAAATAGCGAGGTTTGTGTTATGGGTACCGTTGGAATTACATTGCTTTCTATCTTGGGGGTTCTCGTCATACTGCTTGGCGCGGCCGCGATTCATGCCTTGACAATCAAAGCAAAGCGCGTCCCCGACAAATCCGCAATCTCCTTTACCGAGGAGGAGAAGCGCAAATACGCTGAAACGCTTTCGGCTCTTATTCGAGTACCGAGTATTTCACATGAGCCTAATCAAAGCCTTGAGGTATTCGACACACTCCACAAGGTTATGGCGGAGCGTTTTCCGCTCGTACATGAGAAGCTTGAGCTGCATGAATTCGAGGGCAGCAGACTCTACATTTGGAGAGGCAAGAACCCCGACTTACAGCCTATAGTGCTCATGGGGCATCAGGATGTGGTACCCGCCGAGGAGCTGAACTGGCAGCATCCTCCGTTCTCGGGCGTCATTTTGGGCGACCTCATCAACGGGCGCGGCGCAATGGACTGCAAGTGTACGCTAACGGCTGAGCTGTGTGCCGTCGAGGAGCTGCTGTCCGATGGCTTTGTTCCCGAAAGAGATGTGTACATCTCCACCTCCAACGATGAGGAGGCTTCCGGTAACGGTACAAAGATGATTGTCGAGTACCTGAAAAGCAAGGGCATACGAACAGCGTCTGCTTTGGATGAGGGCGGGGCGATACTCAAAGGAGTGCTTCCAGGCATGAATAGCGAAAGCGCTATGATAGGCGTTGTCGAGAAGGGCTTCATGGACGTCAAGCTTACCGCCAAGGGTCACGGCGGACATTCCTCAACTCCGCCCAAGAACAACCCGATGGCAAGGCTGTGCGCCTTTGTAAACTACATGGAAAAGCACAAGCCCTTCCGTCTTTACATGGCAAAGCCCGTTCGAGAGATGTTCACCGACCTTGCGCCTTATCTGAGCTTCCCTATGCGCTTCCTCTTCGGCAATCTTTGGCTGTTTAGACCGCTTGCGACTCAGCTAATGCCCATAGTCTCTCCCTATGGACGCGCCCTGCTCTCAACGACCTTTGTTTGCACCATGTGCGGCGGCTCGTCCGCCTCGAACGTAATCCCTGACGCTGCATATGTGGTATGCAACCTAAGACCCGCGCTCCATCAGGCGTGCGATGAATCTTTAGAGATTATCAAGCGCATCGCAAAGCGCTTTGACCTTGAGGTTGAGGTGCTGCTGTCTCACTCTCCCTCCCCCGTTACCGACACGAACGGCGAAGCTTTCGCCTATCTTGCGAGCTGCGTCAGGGCATGTTTCCCAAACGTTGGCACAGCGCCCTACTATATGTGCGGGGGAACCGATTGCGGAAGATATGCTGACGTCACAGACAGCTGTCTAAGGTTTGCCGCCATACGCATGACACCTGAGCAGGTCGCCGCCATGCACAGCGCGAACGAGAGCATAGGCGTGACTGCGCTTGCCGAGAGCGTGAAGTTCTATAAGTACTACATCATAAACCACCCGTAAGGCTACAACGAATTAAGGGGGGCATGACGCCTCCTTTTTTTAGTTTTTGGTAATTTACAACTAAAGCGAAATGGTGTGCAATAACTATATGCTTGATGAACCATCCGCTGAAATTCTTGAGTTGCTTGAGGAAAAAAAGTATGCCGACGTAAAGCTTCGCTTCTCGGAGCTTTACCCTGTTGACATAGCTGATATCTTCGACGACATTGAGGATGCGGACATAATGCTGCGCCTGTTCAGGCTCATTCCCAAGGACATCGCCGCCGACGCCTTTGCTTACATGGACAACGATACGCAGGAGCGTATCATTGACGGTATCAACGATGTTGAGCTTTCACAGATTATCAACGATATGTTTCTTGACGACTGCGTTGACCTCGTTGAGGAGCTTCCCGCAAACGTCATTAAGCGCGTTATGCGCACCGCCTCATCCAACAACCGCAGAGCCATTAACCAGTTTTTAAGCTATCCGGAAAACAGCGCGGGCAGCATAATGACGAACGAATATGTCTATCTGCACGCTGACATGGTGGCGGTGGAGGCGTTGTCGGTCATTCGCAAAACCGCTATCGACAAGGAAACAATAGACTATTGCTATGTCACAACCCGCGACAACCGTTTGGAAGGCGTAGTGTCGCTGCGTACCCTTGTACTGTCTGAGCCTGAAACCCCCATTGCTGAGTTGATGAACGCCAACCTTATTACCGTCAACACAACGGCCGATCAGGAGGACATAGCCCTGCTTTTCTCCAAATATGATATGCTCGCCCTGCCCGTCGTCGACCAAGAGAACAGGCTTGTCGGTATCATAACGATAGATGACGCGGTTGACGTCATTCAGGACGAGAACACCGAGGACTTTGAACGCATGGCGGGCGTCGCGCCCTCCGATGACCAGTACCTCAAAACTCCCGTGTGGAAGCTTGCCAGAAACCGTATCGTATGGCTGATGATACTGATGAGTTCCGCCATGTGTACGGAGGGTCTTATCAACAGCTTCCAAAGCGCGTTTGCCAACAATCTGATACTTGTGGCGTTCATACCCATGCTCACCGGCACAGGCGGCAACTCGGGCAGCCAAGCGTCAACCATGATCATTCGCGGCATGGCGTTGGATGAGATTCATTGGAAGGACTTCTTTGTTGTTTGGTGGAAGGAGATTCGTGTAGCGTTTCTCTGCGGCGTATCGCTTGCCGCCGTGAACTTTGCTCGAATAGTACTGCTGTATCCCTCAGAGCCTAAACGCATCGTTGTTGCTTTAGTCGTTAGCCTTGCGCTCATTTTGACTGTTATACTTGCTAAATCCATGGGCTGCATACTGCCCATGATTGCCAAGAAGATAAAGCTCGATCCCGCGATAATGGCGGCTCCTTTGATAACTACCATTACCGACGCCTGCTCCATCCTTATCTATTTTACTATAGCGCGCGTCCTGCTCGGAATCGCATAATGTAGATTTTCTGCATTAAAACTCATTTTGTGAAGTTTGGCTTCCATATTATTTATTAATACTTCTTGACAATAGTGCCTCAATAATTGTACAATACAGATGGGGGTATGCATTATTGAAAAGCAATGTCGACAGAACTGTAAAGTTGGGACTTTTGGGAGCATTGGCCATCGCGCTGACGCTATTGGTTCGTATACCGGCTCCGCCGCCCGTAGCCTTTTTGGAATATGACATGGGAGATGTCCCTATGCTCTTTGCCACCTATGCCTACGGACCATTATGGGGAGCGCTGTTGGCTGTTATTGTTGCGGTCATTCAGGGTGTTACGGTAAGCGCGTCGAGCGGAGCGATTGGGATACTGATGCACATCCTTTCCTCCTGCGCGGGTATTATCCCCGCCGGTATCTATTATCGCTCGCACAAAACCCGCAAGGGTGCGTACATATCCTTTATTTTCTATATCCTCAGCACCATGCTTGTCATGGTTGCCTGCAACTACTTCCTCTCCCCGTTGTACTTCATAGGGCCTGAGCTTAGCTACAAGGCGGCACAGGGTATAGTGATGAGCTTGATATGGTACATAATCGCATTCAATCTTGTCAAACCCGTCATCAATGTTATTATAACCGGTTTTCTCTATAAGCCCGTCTCAATAACCCTGTTGAAGCCGAAAGACGCCTCCATTACTGATAGTACTCCTAACAGGTTCAATGTCGCAAGCCTTGTAACCTCCGCGTGTGTCCTGGCAACCGGGTTGTTTTTCGACTTTTCGCTCGTTGAGTCCTTTCCTGAATTAAAGGACTTCCGTGTTTGGGTGATGATTGCCCTGCTTGCGATTGAGCTGTTCGCGGTGTTGCTTTCCCTGCAAACCCTGTTTGGCAAGGATAAGAACCGTACAAGGCGGGACTACGCGATAATCGCGCTGATTTTTGCCATGGTCGTATCTATGGTGGTGATAGCGACATTCTTCATCGTCTTCTTATCCTAAAGAGCTGACCGACATCTTTGCCGACGCCGCTATAAGCAGCGTCGGTTTCTTATTTCTTATAGTTCAATATGGGCGTTCGTTATATCCATACACGGATTTACAGAATCTATAACCATCTTCATTGACAACAGCCCTATTTTGGCTATAATATAATAAAGGAAATTTGGTCATATGGAGGGTTTATGTCTGAGATAAGAAGAGTTGGAGTGCTGACCAGCGGCGGTGACGCGCCCGGTATGAACGCTGCAATTCGCGCCGTTGTGCGTGATTGCGTAAGAAACGGTGTGACGCCCGTCGGCGTTCGCCGCGGCTATAACGGGCTTATCCATGCCGACCTCGCCGAGATGGAGGCCAAGTCGGTGAACGGCATAACCTCAAAGGGCGGCACCATCCTGTATACGGCGCGCTGTGAGGACTTTTTGCAGCATGAGGGCGTGGAGCTGGGTGTTCGAACCTGCAAGTACATGGGGCTTGACGCGCTTATCTGCATAGGCGGAGACGGCACCTTTATGGGTGCTTACGAGCTGTCCAAAGCGGGCATTACAGTAGTCGGAATCCCCGGTACTATTGACAATGATATCGGTTGCTGTCATTACACCATAGGCTTTGATACCGCGGCCAATACCGCCATCAACGCCATTGACAAGCTCTCCGACACCATGCAGTCGCATGAGCGCGTCTCGGTTGTGGAGATTATGGGCAGACGAGCGGGACATTTGGCCGTATATGTGGGACTTGCGGTCGGAGCTACGAGTATACTCATTCCTGAAATACAGTACGACTTTAATAAGGACATAATTGAGAAAATTCGCGAGGGCAGATACACGGGCAAGCATCACTTCCTCATCATTGTAGCAGAGGGCATTGGAAAGTGTGATGAGCTTGCGGCACGAGTTCATGACGAAACCGGACTTGAAGCCAGAGTGTCCATTTTGGGTTACATACAACGCGGCGGCAGTCCGTCCGTGCGCGACAGGGTTATGGCGTCCCGCATGGGCTACATGGCGGTCGAAGAAATCGTTGCGGGAAGGGGCAACAGTATCATCTGCTATCGTGATTCGCGTTTGATTGCGACGCCCATCGCGGAAGCCATGGCTATGACAAAGAAACTCGATCCCTATATGTATCAGGTTGCTCAGAATATCGCGCTGTAATAATTTTCAGAAGCTTACGATTTTATAAGCCTTGGGCGTTGGCAGCGCCTGAGGCTTATTTTGTTGCATATCACTTTGACATTCAGTTTTCATTTTCAGTTTTATTGCATACCTCACGTTCAAATTGACAACGGTTACCGGCTTGCTGTATACTAATGTCAATGAGGGTGAAAGAGGAGAGTTCCATGGACTTTGCCGAGTATTTTCCGATATGGGACAAGCTGAGCGATTCCGAACAGGCCTTGTTGTCAAGTCAAGCTACGCTTCGAAAAGCTCCGCAGGGCGCTTTGCTTCATAACGGAGCTGCGGACTGTGTTGGCCTGTTTTTAATTCGCTCCGGGCAGCTTAGGGCTTTCATCGTTTCCGAGAGTGAAGGCAAGGAAGTCACGATTTATCGCCTGTTTGAGCGCGATATGTGTCTGTTCTCCGCCTCATGCATCATGAACAGTATACAGTTTGATATTTCAATTGAGGCAGAGAGGGACTGTGAATTCTGGGTGATACCTTCCAACATATATAAGGGTCTTATGGAGACATCCGCAGCTGTTGCCAATTACACCAACAAGCTCATGGCAACGCGGTTTTCGGAGGTTATGTGGCTGGTTGAGCAAATTATGTGGAAAAGCTTTGACAAACGCCTTGCCGCTTTCCTGTTGGAGGAAAGCGCGATTGAAGAAAGCGTCTCCGTCAAAATGACGCATGAACGCATCGCGGCGCACCTTGGCACCGCAAGAGAAGTGGTCACCCGTATGCTGCGCTACTTCAGTTCGGAAGGCATGGTTCGGCTTACACGCGGGTGTATAGAGATTACCGATGAAAAGCGTCTTGCCAAGTTATCGAAACAATGAATTAATTAATAATCCATCTATATATTTAGGGACGCGTCATCGCGTCCCTAATGCGTATATATATTCCGTATATACAACACTATATAAATAGGTTGACATTCGATTCTTCCGCGTCTCCAAGATATGCTCCGACCCCGCCAAGCTCCACTCCGTCGATAAGCTCCTCTGCCTTGATACCCATGACATCCATGCTCATGGTACAGGCGACTATCTTTACGCCGGCATTCATGGCCTTGTGTATCAGCTCCTCAAGTGAATCGACGTTCTTATCGCTCATAATGCGTTTCATCATGGCCGTACCCATGCCCGCCATATTGAGCTTCGACAGTTTAAGCTTGCCGCTGCCCCTTGGGAGCATGAAGCCAAACATGGATTCCATGAAGCTCTTCTTTACAGGCTGCTTCTTGGGTTTTCTCAAAACGGTCAAGCCCCAGAAGGTGAAAAACATGGTCACGGGTCTGCCCATGGCGGCCGCGCCGTTCGCTATAATGAAGCTTGCTAAGACCTTATCAAGGTCGCCGGAGAACACGATGATGGTTTTGCCGTCCTCGCTCTTTAGGGGCGTCTCTTTGACAGCCGCGCTCTTCATCACTCCCGCAACGTAGTCATTTCCTCTATGCTCATTATACAAAAGGGTGTTGCCCGTGCGCCTGCACCAAGCGCCTATGTCGCGTGCGAAACCGGGGTCGGAGGCGGAAACCTCAAGCACCTCTCCGTCACGCATTGTGTTAACGGACTCAAATACCTTCATGATGGGTCCGGGGCATTGCATTCCGCTGCAATCCAAACGAATGGACGCTGTGACCGCCTTCGTCTTGTCCGTGTCCCGCGCCTGTACAGATTCGGTTGTAGAATCATTTACCGTACTCATATCCTCATCCCTTTCGTAATGTGTGGAAGCATAGAAGCGAGTTCCGCCCGGGTACAGCCTTACATCCGTGAAACCATGCTGCATCAGTATCCTTGCCGCGTTATACGACCTCACGCCTATGGCGCAGAACGTGACTATGGGCTTTGATGTGTCCAACTCGTCCAGTCTGTCCCTGAGCTGCCCCAAAGGTATGTGAACGGCGTTCGGCAATGAGAACGCCATAAGTTCCGCGTCCTCGCGTACATCCAAGGCTATGGCGTCAGGCTCCCTTTCAAGTACGTCCCAGTCAGCGAATCTGACAAGCCCGCGCAGCACGTTATCCGCAACGAAGCCCGCCATGTTAACGGGGTCTTTCGCAGAGGAGTATGGAGGAGCATAGGCAAGCTCAAGCCGCATTAGGTCATCCACTCCCGTATTTAGGCGAATCGCTGTTGAAAGGGTGTCGATGCGCTTGTCCACACCTTCACCTCCGACTATCTGTGCGCCGTAAATGAGTTTTCCGTCCGTTGCAAAGAGCAGTTTGATCATCATGGGAACCGCGCCGGGGTAGTAGCCCGCGTGGGAATTCTGCATTATGATGATGCTCTCATAATCCTTCCCCTTCTTCATGCCGCGACGGATAAGGGTCTTTTCGTTTGCGCCCGTGGACGCCGCTGTAAGGTCAAAGACCTTCGCCACGGAGCTTCCTTGCGTACCCTCATAATGATCTGCATATCCCGCGATATTATTTGCGGCAATGCGTCCCTGCTTGTTGGCGGGTCCCGCAAGCGGCACCATGGTCTTGTCCTTGAAGATGAAGTCCGTAACCTCGGTCACATCACCCACTGCATATATGTTGTCATCAGAGGTTTTCTGCGTATCGTCAACAACTATTCCACCCCTTGCGTTGAGCTGTAAGCCCGCCTGCTTTGCAAGCGTGCTGTTTGGGCGAACTCCGATGGAGAGTATTACAAGCTCGCTTGGCAGAATTTTCCCGCTCTTCAGCTTGACCGTGACCTTATCGTCCTCGGTTTCGAATGCGCTCACAGCGTCGCCTAAATACAGATCAACGCCGTTCTGTATGATGTTCTCATGCAGGAGCTTTGCCATCTCGAAGTCAAGCGGGGCCATGACCTGATCCATCGCTTCGATGATGTTGACCTTCAAACCCGCGTGGTGGAGGTTCTCCGCCATCTCCAAGCCTATGAATCCTCCGCCTACGACCGAGACGGTCTTAACTCCTTGCTCGCCTATCATTTTGCGTATCCTGTCGGCGTCGGGTACAGTCCACAGGGTTTGGATGCGCGGCGAATCTATGCCCGCTATCGGGGGACGCAGCGGCGATGATCCCGTTGCTATCACAAGCTTGTCATAGCTTTCTTCGTAGCTCTCACCGCTGTCCAAACGCTTCACGGATATGGTCTTGTTCATGCAATCGATGCTCGTTGCTTCATTCTTTACGCGAACATCTACCCTGAACTTCTTTCGCATGGCCTCGGGCGTTTGCAAAAGCAACGCGTCGCGGGACTTTATTACGTTTCCGACATGGTAGGGCAGACCGCAGTTTGCATATGAGATGTACTCTCCGCGCTCCAGCATAACTATATCGGCATTTTCATCAAGTCTGCGCAGTCTTGCCGCGCAGCTTGCGCCGCCCGCGACGCCTCCGATTATGACTACCTTACTCATACTGCCCTCCTTCTTTTAGTTCTCAAGCATACGCAGGATATTGCGCTTAGGCTGCGCTCCCATGCTCTTTTTGACTACCTTGCCGTCCTTCATGACGATAAGCGTTGGTATGCTCACTATGCCAAACGCGGAAGCAAGCTCGCGCTGTTCGTCCACATTGACCTTGCCGACCTTAATACCTGCGGTTTCCTCCGCTATCTCGTCTATCACGGGCGACACCATGCGGCAGGGTCCGCACCAGCTTGCCCAGAAATCCAATAATACGGGAAGCTTGCTGCTTATAACTTCGTCTTGGAAATTGTCTTTCGTTATTGTTATGACTGACATTGTTGTCTCCTTCTCCCATTTCGGGTTCTTATGATGGTTTGAGTATACCCCGATTTGTCGATTCGTTCCGTGACATTGTCACATTGGATAAATTAAAGCTCGGCGGCTCCTTGTAAGACCCGCTGAGGCAAAGAACGCCTGTTAAACTGTTCTTTGGGGCTGTCCGCTAAAACCTCAGGCTTTCATCGAAGTATCGATCCACGGACGCCAGCCCTTCATACTTTTTGAACAACTTTTGGACGCGGGCTTGTGACAAATCATAATCAGTAATGATAAAAAGCAGCAGGAGGAAATATCGATAGCGCATGAAGTGGTTCAGCTCCCGTTTAAACCGCTCGTCAACGGGCATAAGCTTTTCGTAGCCACGCATGAAGGGCGTGAGAAACTCCTGCGCCTGCCGAGTAAAATCATTTAGCGGCAGGTTGAGATGGGCATAAAGTCCCACGACTATATCAGCAAAGTAATGTGCAAGGCAGCAGTCGTCAAAATCGAAAACCTGCAATTCGTCGTTATTCAAAAAGAAATTCCCGTTGTGTAAATCATAATGCACCGTGCCATAGCAGGACGAATCCATGGGAAGCGACAGTATCCTGTCAAGCGTCTTATGATATAGCGCAGCGTAATCGCTCCCGCAGAACTTGTTGAGCAGTTCCTCGGCTCCCGCTATCGAAGGGTCGTCTGTGAACATGAAGCGCGGGTACTTTGGGCGAAACTCCATTGCAGCCCTGTGCATCATCGCCGTAGTCTTTCCCCAAAGCTCAAACAAGTTCTCGTTGTATAGTGCCTTGTTATTATGCAGAACCTCCACACCTTTTGCCTTGGTCTCTACGCACACCCAAAAGCTTTCGCCCTTGTTCCTGTATGGGATGTACTCGCTGCCCTCATGCAATAGCTGATGTGAAACCTTCACGCCTCCGCGTTCAAGGCAGGCGATAAACTCGGCTTCGGCCTTGAGCTGCTCTAAGCTGCGATGAGATTCGTGTATAAACTTCATCACATAGCCGTCATTGACTGAAAACACAAGGTTTTGCGCGTCCCCAAGGCACCTCGGCTCCCCCGCCTCCGTTCCGAATGCATGGCACAGCTTGGCAATATCGGCAACATCAACGGCCTCCCTTATCCGTGTCAACATATTTCCACCTCATTTCCATATCAGTATACAGCAGCAGTCCATGGGCTGTCAATGAAGCTCAATATGGCAAGCTTGTTACTTTTTATCGAATGGTCTTGCAATATTTGGGAACCTGCGGTAAAATGAATTATCATTACATGGAGGTGCAGCTTGTTACAGATTATTTTCGGTGCCAAGGGTACGGGCAAGACCAAGCGAATTCTTGAGCTTGCAAATCGTATCGCCGCTGAGTGCAAGGGAAGCACAGTTTTCATTGACGACGACAACAACTATATGTATGACCTTGATTACAGCATACGCTTTATCAATGCCAGCGAGTATGGTATCAACGGGGTCGAACGTTTTTATGGTTTCCTCTGCGGCTTAGCGGCTTCCGATTATGACCTTGAGTATGTTTTTGTGGACGGCTTTGCAAGCCTTGTTTCCGAGGACATGGCGGCAGTTGAGGAGACGGTTTCCCGCCTGCAGCACTATACCGAGCTTCACAAGATCCATCTCGTTATCGCTGTCAGCAGCTCAACGGAGCTGCCCGAGACGCTGAAGGGTTATGTAATCTGACTCTGTGCAAAATCATAACGCGGGGCGGCCGCTCTATTTTGGCAGGCCGCCTGTTGTTGCGTTGTTAGGAGCTAATATGGAATACTACGACGACAAATCGTCTTTGCAGGAAGAAACCCCTGACGCGGTGGAAAACCGGTTTGTGGGCTGCGCACCGCGCCGCAAGCGTCACATCATGCGCGTTATCCTCCCGATACTCTGCCTGTTAGTGGGGCTTTGCCTTGGGTTCGTGCTGTGCGTCTCGTTTTTCGGCGATAAGCTTACAGCCTTTACTTCGCAAAGCGAGGTCATGAACATCGTTCAGGAGCACTACTATTACTATGATGAGGAGCAGCCCGACCTTGTGGAAGGTATGCTCAAAGGGACGGTGGACTGCCTTGATGACAGCTACGCCGTGTACTACACCGCGGAGGAGTTCGCGGAGCTGACCTCGTCGCAGTCGGGCAACTACATCGGCATGGGCGTTATGGTAAGTCAGAATGAGGACGGCTCCTTCACCATTTCCGAGGTGTTTGACAATACTCCCGCGTCCGAAGTCGGAATTATGGCGGGTGATAAGGTGCTGCTTATCAATGGTCTAAGCGGCGACGGCTTGGATTTAGATACCTTCTTGGATTATGTTTCCCACGAGGAGGGTAACATAAACACGCTTTTGTTGGAACGTGACGGGCAGGAGCTTGAATTCACCGTTGAAATGCGCGAGGTCTACGCGCCCTACGTTCACTATGAGATGCTTGACAATAACGTAGGCTACATCCGTCTGTCGGCCTTCCATGGGCAATGCGTAGATGAGATGAAAGCCGCTCTTACGGCGCTTGACGAGCAGGGCATAACTTCGCTTGTCCTTGACCTTCGCGGTAATCCCGGCGGATCCTTGAGCGACGTCTGCGATATTGCCGACCTGTTCCTTGACAAAGGGCTTTTGATAACCTCCGTTAAGACCCGCGACGGCGTTTCCAGCACCTACACCACAAGTCATGACGCTAAAACAACCGTACCCATGGTTGTGCTGGTCAACGGAGATTCCGCCTCCGCGAGCGAGCTGCTCTCCGGCGCGCTGCAAAGTCACGACAGAGCGACCATAATCGGAACCACCACTTATGGCAAGGGCATAGTGCAGTCCTTCTACTATGTGCTTTCAACGGGCGGCTATGTCAAGCTCACCACCGAGGCATACTACACGCCCGATGACGTCTGTATACACGGCGTTGGGATTATTCCCGACGTCACTGTTGAACTGCCTGAGGAATATCAAGGCTATTCCGTTACCTCCATTCCCCGTGAATGCGATACGCAGCTTCAAGCCGCCATTAACGAATTAGGAGGAAATTGATGGATTATTTAGTGCGCGATATCTCTCTTTACCCTTCGGGCGATGACAAAATCGAGTGGGTCAGGCGCAACATGCCGCTTCTTCGTACAATCGAATCCGAGTTTGTTAAGGAGCGCCCCTTTGAGGGAGTAAACATAGCCCTTTTGGTACACCTTGAGGCCAAGACAGCTTACCTGTGCAAGGTACTCAAGGCAGGCGGCGCAAATATGTACGTCACGGGCAGCAATCCCTTATCCACTCAGGACGACGTCGCGGCGGCACTTGCCCATGACGGTATGCATGTGTATGCGCTTCACGCCTGTAACGACATTGAGTACCGCAACTGTCTGCGTATGGTTTTGTCGGGAAATCCCACGATAATCATTGATGACGGTGCGGATTTGTGTGAGCTTATACTGTCGGAGTTTCCTGTGCTTATCCCTCAGCTTATGGGCGGATGTGAGGAAACCACCACGGGCTTGGTACGCCTTAGGGCGATGGAGCGCGACGGCAGACTTACCTTCCCCATGATTGCGGTCAATGACGCCATGTGCAAGCACTTGTTTGACAACCGTTATGGCACGGGTCAATCCGTGTTTGACGGTATAGACCGTACAACCAACCTTATTGTCGCGGGCAAAACCGTCGTGATTGCGGGTTACGGCTGGTGCGGCAAGGGCGTCGCGATGCGCGCAAAAGGACTTGGTGCGAAGGTTATTGTGACCGAGGTTGATCCCATCAAGGCGATAGAGGCCGTCATGGACGGGTTTGCCGTTATGCCCATGCTTGACGCCGCGGAGCTTGGCGAGCTGTTCATCACCGTTACGGGCGATTGTGACGTTATCGGCGCTGAAGCGTTTATGCGCATGAAGGACGGGGCGATACTGTGCAATGCCGGGCATTTCAATGTTGAAGTCAATGTTGAGGCTCTTGAAGCCTTTGCAGTTAAGAAGCGTCAGATGAAACCTAATATCATGGGGTACCTTCTTCCGAACGGGAAATGGGTCTATTTGCTCGCTGAGGGCAGACTTGTGAACCTTGCTTCAGGTGACGGACACCCTGCGGAAATCATGGACATGAGCTTTGCGATTCAGGCTTTATGCGCCCGCTATGTGCGGCAAAGCTGCGGTACACTCAAAGCGGGGCTGCATCCTGTCCCCGTTGAGATAGACAATCGTGTGGCCGAGCAAAAGCTTTTGGCGCTTGGTGTTTATATTGACGAGCTTACCAAAAAACAACGAGAATATATGACAAGCTGGCAACTTTAGCACTTTACAACGGCAAAATCTTGTGGTAAAATGACTTTTGGCTAAGCTGTTTATTCTGCGTAAAGTAGAACTAAGATAGTACGAAATACCTTACAGGGGGATATGAAATGAAAGACTACACGGCACAGAACATTCGCAACATCGGCATTTTTGGTCATGGCGGCGAAGGTAAGACCACCCTTACCGAGGCTATGCTCTTTAACGCGGGCTTGCTCGACCGTATGGGCAGAGTTGATAACGGAACGACGACGACGGACTTCGATCCTGAGGAAATCAAGCGCAACATTTCCATCAACATGGCTCTTGCCCCTCTTGAGTGGAAGGATACGAAGATCAACATCATCGACGCTCCCGGCTTCTTCGATTTCTATGGCGAAGTCGCCGCAGCGATGGCTCTGTGTGACAGCGCTCTGATCGTCGTTGGCGCGGTCTCCGGACCTGACGTAGGCGCCGAAAAAGCCATGGCGATGTGCGCCGCGGCTAAGAAGGCCCGCTTGCTCGTCATCAATCAGATGGACAGAGAGAACGCGAACTTTGACAAGGTCATGGAAGCCATTACCGAGAAGTTCGGACCCAACGCGGTTCCCATACAGCTCCCCATCGTTGAAGGCGGAGCATTCACCGGATATGTCGATATCCTCAGCATGAGCGCCAAGCTGTTCAAGGGCAAGGACACCATTAATGCGGATATCCCCGCGAAGCTCAAGGCCGAGGCTCAGTCCCTCTATGAAAGATTGACCGAAGCTGCCGCTGAGACCGACGAGGACCTCATGGAGAAGTACTTTGAGGAGGGCGAGCTGTCCCACGAGGACATTCTTTCCGGTCTCTCAAACGGCGTGCTGAACGGTGAAGTCACTCCCGTTTGCTGCTGCTCCGCTGTCAACAACATCGGCGTAATCACCCTGCTTGACGATGCGGTGCGCTATCTGCCCTCCGCCGCCGAAACGAAGCTGCCTGAAGCTTTCGACGCCAGAACCAACGAGCCTATCGAGCTTACCAGGGACGGGCGCTTTGTCGCAAGCGTATATAAGACCATCAACGACCAGTTCGGCAAGTACTCAATCGTCAAGATTCATCGCGGCGTACTGGATGCTTCCGTAACTCCCTATAACTCCAACTCTGAAAAGACCGAGCGCGCTTCCGCTCCGTTCATCATGCGCGGCAAAAAGTCCATCGCTGTTGAGCGTCTTTTCGCGGGCGATATCGGCGCTCTTGCCAAGCTGCAGAACACCGCCACCAACGACACGCTCTGCGATCAGGCCGAGCCTGTCAAGGTTGCGCCCATCGACTTCCCGCAGCCCTCTATCAACCTCGCGGTCTCCGCTAAGAAGCAGGGCGAGGACGATAAGGTTATCTCGGGTCTGTACAGAATTCGTGAAGAGGATCCCACCATTCGCATTGAGAAGAACATCGAGACCGGCGACGTGCTGATCTGCGGTCTTGGCGAGATGCATATCGATGTGGTTTGCTCCAAGCTCAAGAACAAGTTCAATGTGGAAGCTCAGCTTACCGACCCGCATATTCCGTATCGTGAAACCATTCGTGCCTCCGCGGAAGCAGAAGGTAAGCACAAGAAGCAGAGCGGCGGCAGCGGTCAGTTTGGCGTTGTCCAGATGCGCTTTGAGCCGACCACCGATGGTACGGACTTTGAGTTTGTCAACGCCATTGTCGGCGGTGTAGTTCCCAAGGAATACATCCCCGCGGTTGAGAAGGGCTTGAAGGAAGCCATGCTGCATGGTGTTCTTGCCGGCTATCCCATGATTGGCGTCAAGGCTACCCTGTACGACGGCAAATATCACCCCGTTGATTCAAAGGAAGTCGCTTTCAAGAGCGCGGCTCGTCTGTCCTACAAGGCAGCTTGCGCTAAGGCCTCCCCCGCCCTCATCGAGCCGATCTACAGCTACAACATCTTCGTTCCCAACGACTATGTTGGCGCTGTCATAGGCGACTTGAACCGCAGACGCGGCAGGATGCTTGGTATGAACCCCGTTGACGGCGGCACCGAGGTCATCGCGGAAGCTCCGCTTTCCGAGATGTTCAAGTACGCAACCGACCTGCGCTCCATGACGCAGGCTCGCGGTTCGTTCACCAGCGAATTTGTCCGCTATGAGGATGTTCCTGCCAACATCGCTCAGAAGATTATCGAGTCCGCAAAGCATGTGGACGAGGACGAGGACTAATAGTCGCTTTAATCTAAAGCCAAAAGCCGTTGCAGTCAAATGCAGCGGCTTTCTTGTATTCCTGTTTTTCTCAGGTCGTTATGCGCCTGTTCATCGATTGCGTATAAAGTAAAGAAGACCGCTCCTGTGCCTATTTAATGCAGGTGCGGCTGTGCGTTTCACGTTGTTCCTCGAAATGCTATGGTTTTTTCGGTGAAGCACCAATCCTATTTCAAGTGATGCTTCTCCATTTGGGCGCCGTATGTGAAGTAGTCGTTCACGCTGTGCGCGTCTGAAGCCAAGTAGTCATAGCGGTCTTGTCGCAGCATTCTTGACGCGAGGCGGCGGCGAGGGTCGAATATGCTCAGGGCAAGGGCGTCAACGGACATCTGAAAATAGCATCCAAGCTCATCATACTGATCCCACATACTCTTGTCGCGTTGGAGCTGAAAAACCCGTTCGGGGTGGGCAAGGATTACGTCCATGCCTCCGCGCTGAAGGGCGTAAATTATTTCCTCTACATCCCTAAACTCCGATTTACTGCCGAGTTCCAAAAGAAACCTGCGGGTATCTCCCAAACAGAACTCCGCACGATACTCGTCAACCCGTTCGCGCTCGAACTCAAACACGGAAAACTCACATCCGAACTCAAGGGATATTCCCATGTCCTCGGCTATGGGCATTAAATCCAAGTACGCGGTCTTGGCGGCAGTCCTGTCCTTCCATTTGCGGCGATAGTGCGGTGTCGCGATGATTCTGTGTACACCACAGTCCGAAGCGGCTTTAAGCATGGCGATGGATTCCTCCCGCGTTTTGGCTCCATCGTCAACACCATATAGAACATGACTGTGAATGTCCGTCATTTTCTTGTCTATTCCGCCTTATCGTCCTGAGCTTCGGCAGTCAGGGCTTTGGGTTTATTGCTTTTCTTGCCCTTCTTATTCTTCTTGCCCTTGTCGTTATAGCGGTTGTAATAGTAATAATAATAGTAGTAATGACCTGCCTCGGCTTCGTTGACGCGGTTGAGAACGACGCCGATTATGTTGGCGTTAGCCTTCTTGAGCTGTTCTACGACCTGCTGCATCAGTCCAAGCTGGACGCGCCCGGGCTGCAGGACAAGGACGGTGCCGTCAGCCTGTGAAGCAAGCAGTGCCGCCTCAATGAACGAGCTGAGCGGCGGCGTATCAAAGAGTATTATGTCAAAATACTTGCGCGCCTCTGCGATCATCAAGGCGAAGCGCTTGGAGTTGACAAACTCGACTGGGTTGGTAATCTTGCCGCCGCAGTCAAGCAGGAACAAACCCTGCTGGCGGGTCTCCTCGGCCGCTTCAAGTATAGTGGCCTCGCCATAAATAACCTGAAGTGATCCGTACTTCGGACGTTGTCTGAAGTTGTTCGCAAGCATTGGGCGTCGGCAGTCCGTCTCTACTACAAGCACACGCTTCCCTGTCTCCGCGAACGCCACACCCAAAAAGCAGCAGACGGAGGTCTTGCCCTCGCTTGCCGTCGGGCTTGTTATGACCAAGGTTTGCAGCGGCTTATCAAGCTGAGAGAACAATATGTTGGTTCGCAGCGTCTTAACAGCCTCACGGACGCTGGAGCGTGTCTGATAATACTTATCGATGATGTTTGCCATATCTGTAATACCCCCTACTTGTCGAAACGCGGAATCTTCGCGAGTACCGCAAGCCCTAACTGCTTTTCAACATCCTCCGCCGTTCGAACCGTTGTGTTCAAAAGCTCTACCACCAAGGCGATGGCAACGGCGGCAACAACGCCTATAACGCCCGCCATCAACGTGTTCTTGAGGGATGCCGGCCCCGACTGGTACGCCTCGCAAGCAGGCTCGATCTCTCTGATGTTGTCGGTTTGCAGGTATTCCTGTGCCGATTCAATAGCGACCGTCGTCATAGCCTTGACTGCTTTATACGAGAAGGTTGGATCCGATGATGTTATGGAAATCTTGACCACACGTGTGTCGGTCTCCTTGGTTATCGATATCTCGCAGGCCTCAAGCGTGTCAAGCGTTACGCCCATGCGAGTTGCTGCCGACTGCATAACGGGGATTGTATAGACTATCTTGATAAAGTCGTTGATAATCTCTTCACTGGTGCCAAGGTCGGATCCCGTAATGCTGTTCTTATTCGCCTGATGGAAAACCAATATCTCGGCGTACGATGTGTACTGAGGCGTCGCAACCTGATAGAAGTAAAAACCCGCTATCAACACGCAAACCACCGGCAGCAGAATGATAAGCAGCAGCCACTTTCTGAAGATTCTTAAGATGTCATTGATTTTCATATACACTCACCCGCTAAAACTTTCTTACCCTATTTCTTACAACGATTGTCCAAGCAATCGCAACGACTACAAGGGGTATACCTATCGCAAACAGCAGGATTACCTGCCACTTAAGACCGCCGCTGTCTTCATCCTCGGCACTCGGCTCGGTTGTTGTATAAACTAAATCATCCGTTTGAGCCGACGCGTACAGCGAACTTGCGTAGAGGGTTTCACTCATCAAGGGCTGTCCGTCAAAATACACCGTTATATCTATAACGGGATCGCCCACGACGCGGCCGTCCTCGCCCGTGGGGTATGCCTCGCCGTCATAGGACAGCGAAAACTTTGAAAAGCTATTATTGCCGTAAAGCTCGGTCATGAGGCCGAAGGTCGTTTCGCTGACCAACTTAAGCTTTGTATCGTCATCAAGGTCAAGGGTCTCCACCCCAAGGGTGCAGATGCTGGAATGCTCGCTCACTGTGCCATTGCAGTACGGGCAATTCGTATTCGACATCATGGTTCGGCACATAGTCGTATAATACAGAAGGGCATAGCCGTCGGAAGCGTTATCCAGAAGCTTGACGGCATTGGCGGCCTGCCCGCTCTGATTAGTTATGCCTATGAAGAACACCTGTCCCGACAACGTTGGATTCTTTGTCGATGAGGTTTTCCAATCGACTAATTTAGCAAAAGCCATCACGTTCACGCCGTTCCTTACGTTCACCGCATAGCCGCAAATATCAGTGCTGTAAGCCGCGCAAGCCTTGTTGCGCGGATCTGCACTGTTGTCGCCAACCTCAAACCCGCCCTGCGCTAAACATCCTCTAAGGTAGTCGGTGTTGCCAACCAAAGCACCATCGTCCGCCTGAGTGTAAATGGCATACATAAGCCTTGCAGTGTCCGTTGCGGTACTGGTCTGGCTTGAAGAATAGTTGCCCACAGCGTTGCCGTAGTTGGTATTGTTCATGCCAAGCCTATTCGCCTCATCGTTCATCAGGGCGGTCATTATCAAAAGCTTATCACTGACGTCTGCTCCGCTGACCTGCGTTACCACCGCGCAGCCGAGCGCCGCCGCCGCGTCCTGCGCCTCGCACAGCAGCATTGCCGCGATAAGCTCGCATACCCGTACCTGAGTACCTTCCACAAGCCCTATCTTCTTACTGTACGGGCCTGTCATCTCCGACGAAATCGTCACCCTTTCGCTGAGCGACAGATGCCGCATCGCAAGCTGTGCAGTCATAAGCATGGCAACGCTTCCGCTGCATGAGAAAACCGTGTCGGCGTCCTTGGAGTATATGACGTCGCCCGAATCGGGGCAGAACAGCAGGACGGAGCTGAAATACCTTGCTGCGCTGTCGTTGAACGCCTCGCTCCCATATGTGAAAGCTTGAGTGAATTCTTTGGGCAGCACATCATCGCCCGTTTCCTCCGCCAAGACCACGGGCATAAAGCACAGTATTACGCATAATGCCGCAAGCGCGGCCGCTATCCTCTTTGTCATCACTTCTCCGTTACAAAGCTAAAAATTAAGCTTGTAATTATATACACAATGAAGCGTCTCTGTCAAGCGTTCGCATGATATTCGCCTCCATTATGCGGGACTAAAAATTCAGCTCCGGAGTACCTTTCAGCACATTGAACCAGTATAGGTACTTCCTTGCTCCAAACCCGAACTTTCCGTGTATCTCCCAATTGTCTGTGTCGGTGCTGAAGATGAGTCTTCGGCTGCCCGCGGCCGACATTCCGTTGATCTGTCCCAGCTCGAAGAAACGCCCCGCCATATTAAGCCCTCTTCTGTCCATGGTAAGCCTGCCCTCGCAAACCTTCTTGGGGCGCTCAGAGTCCCTTACGCTCCACAGCTCTATCCTTTCTTCCTTATCATTAGATTCATCAACAAAGCCAAGTGTCGGGTCTTTATCTGCGCGGCTCAAAAATTCCTTCCATTGCCAAGCGTCCCATGTGGGTATATCCGAAAACCTCGTCCCCGTTATATTGCCCTCCGCAGTATACACAGCCTTCATACCGCAATCGCATTCCAATACATTATCGTGGCTTCTCATTGTCCCTATCCTGCCGCACTCGGGACAGATAAACAGCAGGCATTCAAGCTTCTCCGCCAAACGCTTTCCGCGAAACGCGACACGATCCTTCTGCTGTCTCTTGTAAGCGTCCTCATAGAGGTCCTCGTTGATATGCGCGTTGACCTCCTCGATGCTCATGGTCTTGAGCTGTTCGGGGGTGTAGACGTTGACGACCCTGCCGCGCATCTTACCCCTTCTTATCGTCTTGCTCCAACGCGGCGAGGTGAAGTACCCTCCCTGAACGTTGTATGTTACCAGAGCCGCTCCGCAAATCTTGGCTAATTTGCCCGTAGCCTTTGGTATAGGTGTGGTTTTGCCCACGAACGAGCGGTTGCCCTCGGCAAAAATACAGACGTTCTTACCGCTCTTGAGCGTTCGAATTATATCCATAACGGTCGAGGACGCAAGCTGCCCCTTCATCCTTGCAATGGGAGCGAACGCCCATTTGAGCAGCCTTGCGGTGAAATTGTTCCTCAGAACATGTTCGCTGGCGACAAAATACATCTGCTCCTTAAAGCTCAGCGCCACAAGAGCGGGATCCAAGTCGGTATTGTGGTTTGAAAGCACCAAGTAATTGCTCACCATCTCGGGTGCAGGCGTACATTCATACGCGAACATCCTTCTCAGAGCGCCGCCCAAGGTTACAAACAAAAAGCGGTATATCCTCTTATGCCTTCGAAAATCCTTCTCGGTGTTCTTTGTCTTTGTCGTCATGCCCTGCCTCGAAAAACCTTATCCTATCCTTTGTCAGCTCTTTGCCAGTTGTTCGAGCGCCGCGAGCCTTGCCGCTATGCACAGCACCTTTGCCGCCTGCTTCACATCATCAAGCTGAGCGTATGAGGGAGCGATTCGCAGATTGCTGTCCTCGGGGTCTTCCCCGCCTGGGTAGGTCGCGCCCGCTGCCGTGAGCTTGACGCCCGCGTCTAAACAGAGCTTCGCTACCCGCTTCGCAGTATGCGGCATCACATAAAGGCTGACGAAGTATCCGCCCTTGGGGTCATGCCAATGCGCTATGCCGCGAGGGGCAAGCTGCAAATTCAGCTCCGATATGACCGCCTCGAACTTGGGTCTTAATATCTCGGCGTGCTTGGCCATATGCTTGACCGTCGTCGCCTTATCCTTCAAAAAGCGCACATGCGCCAGCTCCATAAGCTTGCTGTAACTGATTATTTGAGCGCCCGCAAGCTTCTTGTACCAAGCGATATTGTCCTGTGAGCCTGCAATCGCGGATATACCGCTGCCCGCATAGGTGACCTTTGAAGTCGAAGCGAACTCAAATACCCTGTCGGCGTTTCCCGATTCGGCGCACAGGCTGATGATGCTGGGCAGATATGCCGGCTCGCCATAGAGGGAATGTACGCAGTAGGCGTTGTCCCACATGATAAGGAAGTCAGGTTCCGCGGTCTTCATGGACGCGAAGCGTTTGCAGGTCTCCTCGCTGTACACAAAGCCATCGGGATTGCTGTACTTGGGAACGCACCAAATGCCCTTCACGCCCTTCTCATTGGCGTACTTCTCAACCAAATCCATGTCCGGGCCATCCTCGGTCATGGGAATCGGTATCATCTCAAAGCCGAACGAACGATTGATGGTAAAGTGGCGATCGTAGCCCGGAACGGGACACATGAAGCGGATATGCTCCTCCCTATCCCACGGGCGAACGCTCATTGGCAGTCCGAAAACCATGGCTTTGCTGATGAGGTCATACATCATGGCAAGGCTTGCGCTTCCGCCTATGAATACCTGCTCAGGCTTGCAGTCCAAAAGCTCCGCAAAGAGCTTCTTGGTGGAAGGCAGACCGCCGAGCATACCGTAGTTGCGCACATCCACGCCATCCATGACAAAGTCGTTGTTGATTGTTGCAAACATCCCATCCGAAAGGTCAAGCTGCTCCGTGGCGGGCTTGCCCCTCGTTAGATCCAGCGACAGCTTAAGCGCGCAGATCTCATCGTACTCTTTCCTTGTTGCTTCCAATTCGGAAGTCAATTCCGCAGTTGTCAGATTACCGTACTCCTTCACTTCTAAACCCCCAATCGTTTTTTCATTGTTTTCTCAACAGCGTTGAGTATGTTCTCATATCCCGTACAGCGGCACAGATGTCCTGACAGAAGTTTCTTTAGCTCCTCCCTCGTATACAGCTTTCCGCTTTCGAGTATCTCCACGGCGCTCATGATGAAGCCCGGCGTGCAGAAACCGCATTGCACCGCCGCCTCGTCCACAAAGGCCTGTTGAATGTCGGACAGCTCCCCATTGGGTCCTAAGAGGCTTTCAAGCGTCCTTATGCTCTTGCCCTCCGCCCATACCGCAAGGTATATGCAGGAGTTGTAACATTCGCCGTCGATTATGACGTTGCACGCGCCGCACTCCCCGACCTCACAGCCCTTCTTTACGGAGGTCAATCGGTAGTCGTTTCTGAGCATATCGGTGAGTGACGCTCTAACATCAACCACGGTGGTGGTCGGTATGCCATTGATGGTACATTTGATTATCTTGGTTTGCATTACAGTTCACCTCCCGCCAGGATGATAGCTTGGGTCAAGGCTCGTTTTGCAAGCTCGTGTGCAAGCTGAACGCGGAACTCCTTGGTGGCGCGCCAGCTTGTACGCGGATTGACGTCGTTTAGTGCGGCGTTCGCGAACTCCATAACCGTCTCGTTGGAAACCGACTTGCCCTTGGCGGCGGCCTCCGCTGAGTATGCGCGCATCGGGATAGGTCCCGCGACGCCATAACCTATCCTTGCCCGCTCTATCATCTTCTTGTCGTCGGACAGCACGACGTTCACGGAACAGCCCGTGGTCGCTATGTCCATGGCGTTCCGCATCGCGTACTTTATGTAATGTCCGAAACAGTTTTCATAGCTTTCCTTTGGAATGAGTATCGCCGTAAGCAGCTCCTCGTGTGTTAACGCGGTCTTGCCGGCGGAGATATAGTGGTCCTTTATGGGAACGCGCCTCACACCCTCGGGACCCGTATACTCCATGACCGCCTCATAAGCGGTCAGGGTGGACGCCGAGTCCGCGCTCGTTACGCCGTTTGAGACGTTACCGCCTATGGTGCCGATATTGCGTATCTGCGGGCCTCCCACCATGTCCACGGCTTCGCCCAAAACCTTAATATACTTGTTTATGAGCGGGTCGCGGGTGATGTGGGAAAAGCTCGTCAGAGGGAGTATCCGAAGCGTTCCGTCGTCGTCCATCGACACTCCGCGAAGGGCGTCGATGCCATAAATGCTCACAAGCTCGCTTCCCGCAAGCCTGCCCTCGCGCATTTGAATAAGCACGTCACTGCCGCCTGCGATGATCTTCGCCTTCGGGTGCGCCATCAGCAGCGTTACGGCTTCCTCTACCGAGTTTGCTTCATATATTGCCTTAATGTCGTACATAGAGCCTCCTTACAGCAGCCCTTCCTCGCGGAAGCGGGCGAAAAGCGTATGCGGATTCAGCGGAGCCTTGTTGACGGAAACGCCTGTCGCCATCAGTACCGCGTTTCGAATGGCGGGCGCGCCGGGGACAGCGGGCGGTTCACCCAAGGCCTTCGTACCGAACGCGCTCGTAGGTTCGTAGTTCTCCACGAATTCAGCCTCCAGATGCGGATGATCCATCATGGTGGAGAGCTTGTAATCCAAAAGGTTGTTGTTCAATACCCTTCCAGTCTTGGGATCAAGTATCATCTGTTCGGAAAGGCCATAGCCTATCGCCATGCTCATGCCGCCGTGTACCTGCGCCTCCGCAAGAGCAGGGTTAATCAATCTGCCGCAGTCATGAACATTTACGATATTCAGCAGCTTCACCTTGCACAGCGGGATATCGACCTCGACCTCGGCGAAGGAGCAGCCGAACGAATAGGCGTTGCTCTTGACCTGATAGGTGGATTCGGCGGTCATATGCTCGCTGTGCGTGAGGCTGTACAAAGCCTCGGTCGCAAGCTCGGCAAGGCTGATTTGTACGGCGTTATCGGACTTTCTGACTATATTTCCGTCTACTATATCAAGGTTGTCAACCTGCATTCTGCAAAGCTCATGGGCGTAAGCGAGTATGCGATCCTTCAACAATGAAGCGGTCTGCATTATGGAAAAGCCACCGACATAGGTCTGTCTTGAAGCGTATGCGCCTGTTCCGAATGGCGTAACGTCAGTGTCCTGCCGGGAGATCATATGAACCTTATCGAAGGGTATCCCCAAAACCTCTGCCGTCATCTGAGCAAAAGCGGTGTCCGCGCCCTGCCCTATCTCGGTTTCGGCAAGCTGAACCTGTACTGAGCCATCCTGGTTAAGTACCATGCGCGACGAGGAGCTTTCAAGCGAAATCGGCCAAACAGCCGTGTTGTACCAGAATATGCTCATGCCGATGCCCCGCCGAATATCGCCCGTTTGGTTCGCGTATTTCTTGCGCTTCTCGTCCCAATGTATGTACGCCTTGCCCTTTTCAATACACTGATTTAGGCTGTCGAAGTAGTTGACATTCTTGGAGAAGCCGTCCGTGTAGCCGACAGGCATCATGTTCTTGCGTCTGAACTCTATTGGGTCGAAGCCCATGCCGTGAACTATGTCCTCGATATGGCTTTCAAGCGCGAAGGTGATCTGCGGTATGCCGTAGCCGCGCATGGCTCCCGCCACGGGACTGTTGGTAAATACCGTATACGCGTCGCACTTGCACGCCGTACCCGTCTTGTATATCTGGCGGAAAGCAGAGGTGCCTTTGGCCATTATGCCGTGGCCGTGCGAAGCGTAAGCGCCTTGGTTGGAATACGCTTCCATCTTCCTTGCGACAAGCGTTCCGTCAGCGCTGACATAGCTTGTGAAATGGAACTTTATGGCGTGGCGCACTCGGTTTGAAACGAATGTTTCCTCCCTCGAAACGTCAAGCTTTACAAGCCTTCCGCCAAGCTGTTGACAAACCCACGCGCACAGAGGCTCATACAGCGCGTCCTGCTTGTTGCCGAAGCCGCCGCCGATATAGGGCTTGATAAGACGGACATTACCCCAAGGTATGCCCAAGGCCTGTCCCACAACCCTGCGAACGATGTGCGGAATCTGAGTGGACGAGGTAACGACCATCTTACCCGCTTCCTCTTTGGCAAAGCAAATGAAGTTCTCAATATGGCAATGCTGCACCATGGGGGTTTCGTACCAACCCTCAAAGCGCGTCAAGCCTTCCTGTTTGATGGCGGCCTCATAGTCGCCGTCCTCATAGGATGTGGTTCCAAGTATGTTATGGGGGAAACGCTCATGCAGCTGCGGAGCGCCATCCTTGACCGCTTCAATTGGGTCCAAGACGAAGGGCAAAACATCATACTCCACCTTCACAAGCCTTGCGGCGCGGGCTGCCGCAATCTCGTCTCTTGCGACTACCGCCGCGACGTCGTCCCCATAGAAACGTACCCTGTCAGTCAAAACGAGCCTGTCCGCAACGTCCTGATGATGCGGGTCGGTAGACCACGGATGCCCCGCCGTCGGAAAATAGTACTTGGGCGCGTCAAAGCAGGTAAACACCTTTACTACGCCTTCAACCTTCATAGCTTCGGAAATGTCTATGCTTTTGACAATTCCGTTGGCTATGGTGGAGTGTACGATCTTGATTATCAGCGCGCCCTTGTCCGCCAAATCGTCGGTGTACATGGCTCTGCCTGTCACCTTGTCGGGCGCATCGACCCTTGGGACGCTCTTGCCTACTATCATATTAACCTCCTACTCCTCATTATTTACAAATCGGGCGTTCACGACGTCGAATACACCCATGTCGGTAAGTCTCGCTTCGGGTATTACGGGCAGCGCCACAAACGAAAGCTTGACAAAGGGATCGGAGCCGTTCCATGAGCCTATCGTCTTGAGCTTGTTCAGTAAATCCTCCTGCCCCTTGATTATCTGTGCAAGCGGTGCGTCACTCATAAGCCCCGCTATGGGAAGCTGCAGCTTTGAAAGCACCTTGCTATTGTGAATGACCACGAATCCCCCGCCGCATTCCTCTAAGGCATCTACGGCTTTGAGCATATCCGCGTCGTTGTCGCCAGCTACGATAAGGTTGTGGGAATCATGTCCCACGGTCGTGCCTATCGCGCCCTCATGCAGCCTTATCCCGCGCAGTACTCCAAGACCTATCTTGCCGCTGGCGTGGTGGCGTTCAAGTACCGCAAGCTTTAGGAGATCCTCGTTTGGCATGAACAACCCGTTCTCGGTCGGAACCTCCTCAAAGCTGAGCTTGGTGGTAAGTTCGTTGTCATCCATGCTTATCACGGGCGTGACGCCCTTCACCTCAAGGTCGAAGCAATTGGGTTTTCTTGCCGCCAAATGCACGCTGTTGTATATCTTTGGATCAGGCTTCAACACGCTGTCCGCGGCCGGCTTGAACACCTTGCCATCAGTCAAGACCATTTCCGCGTTGAAGTCCGTAAGGTTGTCAAACAATACCATGTCGGCATGATAGCCGGGAGCGATAGCACCTTTTCTTGTAAGCCCGTAGTTCTCCGCCGCGTTGATGGTACCCATCTGCACCGCCGCTATCGGGTCGATCCCGTTTGCCACGGCTCGCCTTAAAATGTAATTGATGTGACCTTCCCTCTGTATGTTCTCAAGATGCTTATCATCGGTGCAGAACATCATGCGGTTGGTGGGCAAATGCTCCTTTGCTATCCTTGCCGTGATGTCCTCTATGCCCCTGCACGCGGAACCCAGCCTAAGCTGGATGTGCATACCTCGGCTCATCTTCTCGTAGACCTCCTCAAAGACGGTACACTCGTGGTCCGTCCTCGGCCCCGCCACGCAATAGGCGTTCAGCCTGTCGCCCATCAGCAGCGGTGCGTGACCGTCTATCGGACGATTGAAGAAGAGCTGAAGCTTGTCAAGTATCTCGCCCTCACCCGAAGTGGCGGAAATATAGTCCATAAGCTCCGCTAAGCCTATTACCCTTGGATGGTTCAAAAACTGCTCCATGTCGCGGGCGACTATCTTCGCGCCGCTCGTCTCAAAAGCGGTACACGGAACACATGAAGGTATCATGAAGAATACGGAAAGCGGAAGCCACTCGGTCTGGTCAAGCATATACTGAATGCCGTCTACTCCGCAGACGTTGGCTATCTCGTGCGGATCGGTTACAACGGATGTGGTTCCCTGCATTAGGACGCAGTCGGCGAATCGCGAGGGGTGCGCCATGGATGATTCAATGTGTACATGAGCGTCGATAAGCCCCGGGCAAAGGTACTTGCCCTGCGCGTCGATCTCCTCCTTGCCCGAATAAGAGCCGACGCCCAGGATGATTCCGTCCCTGACGGCAACGTCGCCGTGTTGAATCTGACCCGTGAATACGTTTACAATGTTAGCGTTCTTTATCACTAACGCCGCATTGCGATTTGCGGCATTCAAAATAGCATTGCGAAGTCTGGTCTTATCCATTATATTCACCTTCCTTTTGAGCAGTATACCACACCACACGCGATAATGGAAGAGGTTTTTGGTAAAACTCGTCCGACTATGTATTATTTCCCGTTCTATTCACATTGCCGCCACAGAAAAAGCCTAATGCAAAAGTATCAGTTATGGTACTCTTTTCGACCGCTTTTGACAGGATTATGTAGAATAATCTCATTTCTTTCCAAATTCATGTAAAAACACGTTGACAATATATCAAAATTGTGTAATAATTGTGACAAGCAACATTCGGAAGGCATAACGGGGGAAGTGTTTTTCGGTCGTTCCTCTGCATATCTTTTCGAATAAGCGAATAACAAAAGGAGAAGGGGAAATGGAAAAAACTGGAAAGAAGAAGTTTAAAATGACCCTGTCGCTATGGATTTTCGTAGCGATGGTCGCAGGTATCATCGCGGGTATCTGCCTCACCTCACAAGCGGCTTTTGTGTCAACATACATCAAGCCGTTCGGTACTATCTTTGTTAATCTGCTCAAATTCATCGTTGTTCCCGTCGTACTGCTCTCCATCATCTGCGGCATGATTCAGATGAAGGACATCAAAAAGGTCGGTTCTATCGGTTGGAAAACCATAGTCTACTACCTTGCGACAACGGCTATCGCTATCGTCATCGGCTTAATCTTCGCCAACGTCTTCAAGGGCGTATTCCCGAAGCTGGCCACGACTGACCTTGTTTACGAGGCCAAGACAGCCAACTTCATGGACACCATCGTTGCCATATTCCCGTCCAACCTCTGGAACTCGCTGGTAAGCGCCAACATGCTGCAGGTCATCGTTATCGCTCTGCTGTTGGGCTCCGGCGTGCTGCTTGCCGGTGAGAAGGGTCTGACTGCCAAGAACGTATTTGAGAGCCTCAACGAAGTCATTAACAAGGTTCTTATGTTCATCATCAAGCTCACGCCCATCGGCGTATTCTGCCTGATGACCGACACCGTCGCCAGCAATGGCCCGAAGATTCTGACCTCTCTTGCCATCGTTTTGGGCGTCGCGTATCTTGCGTACATCGTACACCTGCTGCTCACCTACTCGCTGTCCGTCAAGTTCCTGGGCGGTCTGAACCCGTGGAAGTTCCTCAAGGGCATGATTCCCGCGATGATCTTCGCATTCACCTCGACCTCCTCCGTCGCCACGCTGCCCCTCACCAAGGAGTGTACCGACAATCTCGGAGCCGATCCTGAATACAGCTCGTTCATCCTCCCGCTCGGCGCGACAATCAATATGGACGGTACCGCCATCTACATGGGCGTCGCCTCCGTCTTTATCGCCTGCTGCTACGGCATTGAGCTGACCATAGGGCAGATGCTCATGATTATCATCACCGCAACGCTGGCTTCCATCGGAACAGCGGGCGTATCCGGCGCGGGCGTGATCATGCTTGCCATGGTTTTACAGAGTGTCAACCTGCCCGTCGAAGGCATAGCGCTTATCATAGGTATCGACAAACTGTTCGACATGGGCCGCACAACGCTGAACATCCTCGGCGACGCAACCTGCGCCATCTTCGTAACGAGAGCGGAGGAAAAGAAAGCCGCAAGACTCGCCAAGAAGAACGCATAGCGTTCGAGAATCCAAAGACCGAAAACAAGCTTCAAAAGCCATCCTGTAAGGGGTGGCTTTTGTCTTGTCAAAAGCATCAAGGTATGTTATTATCATGTAAACGGGAGGTGGCTTATGTCGCTGTTATATTTCTTTGAAGGGATTCGTAACCCCATCCTGGACTTCTTCTTCTCCTACATCACCTACTTTGGTGAGGAAACGGCGTTCTTGGTCATAGCCATAGTCGTGTTCTGGTGCTTCTCGAAGCGCACGGGTTACTACCTCTTATGCATATCCATGATAGGCAACGCCATAAACGGCGCCCTAAAGCTGCTGTTTCGCATCCCGCGTCCGTGGGTGAAGGATGAGAATTTCACCATAGTCGAATCCGCACGGGAGGCGGCCGGCGGTTACTCCTTCCCAAGCGGACACACGCAGAGCGCGGTCGGCTTGTTCGGCGGTATTGCGCTGTCAACTAAGCGTACTTGGCTTCGCGTCGTCTGCATAATTGTTCCCATACTCGTAGCAATCTCGCGAATGTACCTTGGCGTGCATACCCCGCTCGATGTTGGCGTGGGCTTTGCCATATCGCTCGCGCTGATCTTTGCGCTGCGCCCCCTCTTTACCCATAATGAAAGCAACGTTTCGTTCGCGCTGCTTCTCTGCTTTTTCTGCGCGGTCGCCTACCTGCTCTTTGTCGAGCTGTTCCCCTTCCCCGCCGATATCGATTCCGCGAACTATACCTCTGGGCTGAAGCTTGCCTACACCCTGCTTGGCGTCACCGCCGCGCTTCCCATAGCTCACTTTCTTGATGAAAATTACCTCAAAAGCGACGTTCGCGCTGCTTGGTGGGCGCAAATTATCAAATGCGTTATTGGGCTTGGGCTGCTCCTTGCGGTCAAAGAGCTGCTGCGCTCCCCTCTTGAGTCTCTGCTCGGCGATATTTACGCTGCAAGGGCGCTGCGATACTTCATCATGGTCATCTTCGCCATCAACGTTTGGCCGCTGACCTTCAGACTTTTCTCAAAAACCAATAAAGCTGCGAATCCTGCCGCGACGCGGTAACAAAATATCAACAAACAAACGGAGGAATTTATGGACGGAAAATGGTCTTTGGATGTACTCTACACGGGCTTTGACGAGCAGTACAAAGCCGACGTTGCGGAGCTTGACAGGCTCATCGCGGAGTATAAGGCTTTGGTTGACGCTCCCGACGAGGGGCTTGCCGAAAGCTTTTTTGAGCTTAGTGAGAGTATTCACACACTTGTGGAAAAACTCTATACCTACCCGGGACTGCGCTGCGCCGCAGACACACGCGACTCGGAGGCTATGGCGTACACCGGTCGTCTGATGGCAAGACTTTCGGAGCTTGCCGCGCCCGAAGCCGCTGTCAAGCAGCGTATCGCAAAGCTGCCCGACCTTGACAAGCAGATTGAAGCCTCTCCCCTTTTACAGCAGTACAGCTACTTTATCGGCAACTTGGTCAAGGACAGCAAGCATTTGCTTGCGCCGCGTGAGGAACGCATAGTCGCCGAGATGGACATCAGCGGCGGCGATGCATGGTCTCAGCTTCAGTCCTATGTGACCTCTACCGTACTTTGTGACTATCGCGGCGAGAAGATAGGCCTGTCGGCGGTGCGCAACTTAGCTTACGACCCTGATCCTTCAGTGCGCAAGGACGCCTATGAAGCGGAGCTTTCAGCATACAAGCAGATTCAGGACCCCGTGGCGTTCTCCTTAAACAGCATCAAGCTGCAGTGTATCAATATCTCCAAGCTGCGCGGCTTCGAATCGCCCCTTTCCCGCACCCTGTACGAGAATCGCATGAAGAAGGAGACCTTGGACGCGCTGCTTTCAGCCATGCGCGACTACATGCCCAAGTTCCGCGAATATATGCGAGCGAAGGGCAAGGCATTGGGTCATGAAAACGGGCTTCCTTGGTACGATATGTTCGCGCCCATGGGCAAGAGTGACCGCAAGTTCAGCGTGTCCGATTCAAAGGACGTGCTGCTCGACCTGTTCGGACGCTTTGACAAGCAGCTTGCCGACATGATGGAGCGCGCCTATGACGAGGACTGGATCGACTTCTTCCCGCGTGAGGGCAAGACGGGCGGAGCATTCTGCTGCTCCATCAACTCCATAAACCAGAGCCGTATACTCACCAACTTTGACGGCAGCTTCTCCGACATCTGCACCCTTGCGCATGAGCTTGGTCATGCCTTCCATAATCAGATGCTGGCGGGCCACAGGCCGCTCAACATGGAGTACTGTATGCCTCTTGCGGAGACAGCCTCAACCTTCAACGAGAACGTCCTTATGGACAAGGCCATAGTGACGGCTGCCGACGCTGATGAGAAGCTTGCCTTTATCGAGGGTCAGCTTTGCGACGCAAATCAGATAATCTGCGACATATACTCAAGATACCTCTTTGAGACCGCTGTATTTGCGGCGCGTCCCGAGGAGTTCATGATGGCCGACAAGCTTTGCGAGCTGATGCTCAACGCTCAGCGCGAGGCCTACGGCGATGGGCTTGACCCCGATGCACTCCACCCCTATATGTGGGTTTGCAAGAGCCACTATTACAGCGCGGGGCTGTCCTTCTATAACTTCCCGTATGCGTTCGGCGGACTTTTCGCAAGGGGTCTGTACGCCAAGTACAAGACCGAGGGCGACGCGTTCATCCCGCAGTACAAGAAGCTGCTGCACGCGACAACGGTCATGGACGTTGAACAGACCGCCGCAATCGCGGGCATAGACCTCACCGACAAGGCTTTCTGGGCGATGAGCCTGCAGTCCATTGCCGATGAAATCGATGAGTTTATCGCGCTTGTCGAAGATAAGTAATGATAAGCTGTAAGGACGGAATATTCAAAATCGACGGCAAGGCGTTAAGCTATTGGTTTAGGGTAACTGCGTTCGGGCATTTGGAGCAGCTGCATTTCGGCCGCAGGCTTGAAAGCGACGCGGACATTGAAACCCTTGCTTACAAGCGTTCATGTATGACGGGCTCCGCTGTCAACTACTCCGAGTCCGACCCGCTGTACTGCCTTGACAACATCCCCTTGGAGTGGTCGGGCGTGGGCAAGGGCGATTATCGCCACAGTCCCATGGAAGTGAAGATGCCCGACGGAAGCTTCACGCAGGACTTTGTCTACGATTCTCACGAGATTATTTTGGGGGCGAGACCTGTTCAGGGTCTCCCCTCCGCTTACGGTGACAACGCCGAGACGCTTATAGTCCATATGAGAGACAGCGTGCTTTCGGTGCGTCTTGACCTTGTGTACACACTCTATTTAGACTGTGACGTTATCACAAGGAGCTGTGTTCTCATAAATAACGCGGAAAATAAGCTTACGATTCGCAAGCTTATGAGCTTCATGACCGATATCCCAGACAGGGGCTATGAGCTTAGCACCTTTGACGGGAGCTGGATCAAGGAGGCGCACCGCCATACTCGCCCCATAGCCGCGGGCATATATGTCAACGACTCGACAACGGGGGCTTCCTCCAACCGTCATAACGCGGGCTTCATACTCTCACAGCGCGGGGCGAGCGAGGAAAGCGGAAGCGTTTACGGCTTCAACCTTGTGTACAGCGGCAACCACTACGGGGCGGTCGAGCTGTCACACACGGGGCTTGTCCGCGTGATGTGCGGAGTTAACCCGCATTGCTTTGAGTGGACTTTGGGACACGGCGAAAGCTTTGAAACCCCTCAAGCGGTGTTGAGCTACTCATCGGACGGTTTTTCAGGGCTGTCGCGCAATATGCACGAGTTTGTCAACAACCACATAGTTCGCGGCGAATGGAAGGATAGGGAACGCCCTGTCCTTTTTAATAACTGGGAGGCGACCTTCTTCAAGTTCAACGAAGGGAGGCTCCTGCGCCTTGCGCGCAAGGCCAAACGCTTGGGCGTGGAGCTTTTCGTGCTGGATGACGGCTGGTTTGGTGAGCGCAATGACGACACCGCGGGGCTTGGCGACTATGACGTCAACCGAAGGAAGCTACCCTCCGGACTTTCCGGACTTTCACGGCACATAAACAAAATGGGTATGATGTTTGGGCTTTGGTTTGAGCCTGAGATGGTCAACCCGAACAGCAAGCTGTACAGGGCGCACCCGGATTGGGCGGTGAGCATACCTAACCGCTCCCCCGCCTTGGGGCGCAATCAGCTTGTGCTTGACCTCACCCGCAGCGCGGTGCGTGATTACATCGTTGAAAGCGTCGGCTCCGTCCTCGATTCCGCGTCCGTCGCCTATGTCAAATGGGACATGAATCGGCACATAAGCGATTTTTACTCTGCTGGACTTGTAAATCAAGGCGAGTTCTTCCACCGCTACATCTTGGGGCTTTACGAGATTTTGGGCAGGATATTCTCCGTACGTCCGTCCATACTGCTTGAAAGCTGTTCGTCGGGCGGCAACCGCTTTGACCTTGGTATGCTGTGCTATTCTCCTCAAGTTTGGTGTTCGGATGACACAGACCCCATTGAGCGTCTGGATATTCAAGGCGGGCTGTCCTACCTATATCCGCAATCCGCCATGGGCGCTCACGTTTCGCTTGCTCCGCATCAGCAGACACTGCGAAACACGCCGCTGAATACCCGCTTTGCCGTGTCCTGCTTTGGTTGCTTAGGCTATGAACTTGACCTTGACTATCTCAACCATGTGGAGCTTGAGGCCGTGAAGCGTCAGATTGAGTGGTATAAGCAACACCGAAGGGCTCTGCAATACGGGCGTTTTGTGCGCGAATACAGCGATGACAAGCACATCCAATGGACGGCGTATTCTGAGGATGAGTGCATAGTGGGCAACTTCCTTCTGCGAGTGGGCGCGGCGGATCCTGTGGAGTTTCTGCGCGTAAGTGGTCTTGAAGGGGATGCGGTGTACAGTGTGGCTTCGCGTGAACAGCCCCTGTTCATCAAGGGCTTTGGAGCGCTTATCAACCACATACTGCCCTTTCGCATTCACCCTGAAGGTCTTTTGGCAAGACTTGCGAACAAGTACTACTCCATGTCGGACGCAAAAGAGAGCTATTCGGCCTCGGGAGCAATGCTGAGCTGCGGCATACCCTTGGCGTCGCGCTTTTCGGGCAGCTATTACAACGACAAAACCCGAATCATCGCGGACTATGGCTCCACGCTGTACCTTATAAAGAAGCTTGGTTAACCTATAACTGAAGGCGGAAAGCATCCTGTAAGTGAAGAATTTTTGAAAACGCAAAAGAAATTTGTCCTTGTGATTGACAATAGAACTAAAAAAGGGTAAAATTGCAAGGATTGTTTACAATAGGAGTATGTAATGAAAAAACAAACAGTAAAGAGCATCATCATCGCAGCGGCGGTCGTTTTGGTTATCGCCCTCATCATCCTTGCCATCTTTGTTTTCCGCACGGACGGCTTCGGTCACAACATGATTCAGCGCAATAAGGTCATTGCAAGGGTCAACGGCGACGCCGTCAGGCTCGGTGAGTTCTCGATATCTTATTCCAATCAGCATTACAATATCGAGTACTATTCCATGCTTTACGCCATGTATGGCATGGACGTTGACTTGGGGTATGACACCACCTCAGACACTTGGGAAGACGAGCTGAAAGAGGACGTCCTCACCGGTCTTATCTGCCAGCATCTGTATGTTCAGGAAGCCGAAAACCTCGGTCTTGAACCCACCGACGATAAGATGGCCGAGGTCAAGGCCAGCGGCAACAAGGCCATAGAGAGCCTTTTGAGCAGCTATAGAAGCCAGCTTGAGGAGAACGGCTATTCCGGCGATGCGCTTGAGCAGGCGCTCAACAAGCAGCTGTCCAATTACTTCCTTGAGATGGGCTTTACAAAGAGTGCATACAAGAAGCTTATCGTTTGGGAGAACTACGCATCTGCCTGCCAGACCCTCGTTACCGATTACTATGAGGCGCAGTGCGTTGTAACCGATGAGCAGCTTATGGCTGAGTACGATTCTGTCATTCAGGACTACTACATCGACGGCTACACCGAAGGCGCTTACTCAACCGCGCTTGATTCCTACCTCTCCGGCACCTCGTCCTATCCTTGGCTTTACATCCCCGAGGATTCCATCTTCGTGCGCGTTGCCGCCATTGACTGCCCCGATGCGATTGACGCCGCAGAGCGCGCCGCCGAAGTCACCACAGACGAGGAGTTTGAGGCGATGGTTCAGAGTGCTGATAATCTTGAGTCCTACTTCATCGACAACAAAATTCTCGGTGAAGACGAAGGCGTAGCTATCAGCGAGAAAGACAGTATGTTCAGCTCCGAGGTCTATGAGACCGCGAACGCACTTGAGGTTGGTCAGTTCGGTTCGGTCGTAGTTACCGCCGATTCCAAAGATGACGACGGCAACGCTATCATCACCTACACGCTGTACTTCGTCAAGCGCGTTGAAGGCGAGACGGGCGTTGTACCTTACGAGACCTATGCCGACACCGTCGGCGCGGAGATTACCAAGAGTCTCAAGAGCAAGTACTTCACCGACATCGTCGCGGGTTGGCTTAAATCTGACGCCGTTGAGCATGTCTCCGACGCCTACATGGATGTTGAATCCGCAAACTAACTGAATAATCGCGATGAATAACAGCAAGAAGTTAGTCAGAATACTTTGCTTCATACTTGCGGGCGCGATGGTCGCGGGGCTGTTGTTCACCCTGCTCTATCCGCTTATGGCGGGCTAAAGCAATAAGCTTATGCAGCCGCGGCGTCCCTTATGGAGCGTCGCGGCTTTACTTTTTCCATAGGCTTTTTCACTTCAGGGTAAATCTTACAATCCCTCAGATAAGAAAAAGCTGTACAAAATGTAAAAGACATGTTAAAATGAATATTATCTTCGGCAAGAGGTGCAGCTTGAAACGTATCTTAGGTTATCGTTGTACATTATGCGGGCGCGAATATCCTTTCGGTCCGGAGCTTATGACTTGTCCCGAATGCGGCGAAAAGGGCATTCTGGACATAGTCTATGACTATACCGAGGTTAAGAAAACGCTCTCAAGAGAAAGCCTTGCGCACAACAGGGACAACAGCATGTGGCGTTATGCCGCCCTGATGCCCCTAAAAGGTGAGGGACTCTCTAATTTTTTGCGCATAGGCTGGACGCCGCTGTATCGTTCCATGCGCTTGGGCGATATGATAGGCGTGGGCAGTCTATACATCAAGGACGACGGCTTGAACCCCACTGCCTCCCTCAAGGACAGGGCTTCGGGCGTAGCTGTCGTAAAAGCAATTGAGCTTGGCTATGACACAATATGCTGCTCAAGCACGGGCAACGCGGCTTCCTCCTGCGCGGGCAACTCCGCCAGGATGGGCCTAAAGAGCGTAATCTTCGTTCCCGAACGCGCCCCCATGGGCAAGGTGTCACAGCTTCTGATATTCGGCGCGAACGTCATTTCCGTAAGGGGCGACTATCGTCAGACCTTTGAGCTGTCACGCGACGCCATCAATAAGTGGGGCTTCTATAACCGCAACGCGGGTATCAACCCCGTCATGACTGAAGGCAAGAAAACCGTGTCCTTGGAAATCGCGGAGCAGCTGGGCTTTGAGACGCCCGATTGGGTGGCCGTGTCCGTGGGCGACGGCTGCACCATAGGCGGCGTGTATAACGGCTTCCACGACCTTTTAGAGCTTGGCATGATTGACCGCGTCCCCAAGATACTGGGCGTTCAGTCCACGGGCTGCTGCCCCTTTGTCACAGCGTCCGAGACTGGTGAAGGGTTAAAGCCCACCCCTGAGAACACCTTGGCTGACAGCATCGCGGTCGGCGTTCCAAGAAATCCCGTCAAGGCTCAGCGTGCCGTGAGCGCAAGCCATGGCCGTTGGATATCCGTAACCGATGATGAGATACTTGACGCCATGCGTCTATTAGGGCGCACAGAGGGCGTTTTCGGCGAACCTGCGGGCGTTACCGCGACAGCAGGCGCAAAGCGGGCGGCCGCCCTTGGCATAATCAAGCCCACCGAAAGCGTTGTTGTAATCTGCACAGGCAGCGGCTTAAAGGACACCGCGAACGCTTTGAAGGCCGCGGGCAAGCCCTTCCTATGCGAACCTAACCTTGAGGCTCTTGAGAAGAGCGGCAGGATAGTATAGCGCTTCCATTCCGTTGAAAGCGGAAAATCCGCCGTCCGTCAATAGACGTTACAGAGGCGGCGACCCCACAGTTTGTATCCCCTGCCCCATTATTTAGGGCAAGGGTTGCAATAAAAAAAGAGGAGGATGAAAACCAATATGAAACGTTTCCTGGCATTGTTGTTGTGTCTTGCGCTCTGCGCAGCGTTCGTCGCTTGCGAGCTAAGACGGAAACCGAAGAACCCGAAGTAACCGACGACTTCAAAGTTGGCGTAATCTTGGTAGGCGATGAGAACGAGGGCTATACCTTCGCGCACATCGAAGGCATTGAGGCCGCAAGAGAGGCTCTTGGTCTTACCAAGGATCAAATCATCTATAAGTACAACATCCCCGAAGACGAGAAGTGCTATGATACCGCCGTTGACCTTGCCGAGCAGGGCTGCGACATCATCTTTGCAAACAGCTTCTCCCATGAGTCCTACATGATTCAGGCTGCGAAGGAATATCCCGACGTCATGTTCTGCCATGCTACCGGTACCTCCGCGGGCGGACTCGGTCTGGACAACTTCTGCAACTACTTCACCTGCGTCTATGAGTCCCGTTACGTCTCCGGCGTCGTCGCCGGTCTGAAGGTAAAGGAAATGCTGGACAACGGGCAAATCACCGATCCGTACATCGGCTACGTCGGCGCGTTCCCGTATGCTGAGGTCGTTTCCGGCTACACCGCGTTCTTCCTTGGCATCAAGTCCATCGTACCCGATGCTCATATGGACGTAATGTACACCAACTCCTGGTTCGACCTCACCGCCGAAGCGGAAGCTGCCAACGCGTTGATGGCGAGGGGCTGCATCCTTATCGGTCAGCACGCTGACTCCACGGGCGCTCCGAGCGCGGTTCAGGCCATGCTCGACAGCGGCACCACCGTTTACAGCGTAGGCTACAACATCGATATGTTGTCAGTCGCTCCCACCGCTGCTCTGACCTCCGCTCAGAACGTCTGGGCCATACCCTACACCGAGATGATCAAAGAGGTCATGGAGGGCGGTATGGTCGCGAAGAAGGACATCGCCTACGGCTACGTCGATGGCGGCGTTCAGATCTCCCCCTTGGGTACTTCCTGCGCCCCCGGCACCGCCGAGAAGGTTGAGGAAGTCATTGCCGCCATCAAGGCCGGCACCCTGCATGTATTCGACTGCGCTACCTTCACGGTAGGCGGCGAAACCCTCACCTCCTATGATCAGAGCTACGGCTTTGCAGGCACGCAGCTTATCTGGGACGGCTACTTCCACGAGTCCGAGGTTATATCGGCTCCTCTGTTCGACATCCGTATCGACGGTATCACCGAGCTGAGCTAACATCTAGGCACCCCGGAGAAGCGGTACCGCTATAAGTGCCGCTTCTCATTGTTAATTTGGGACGATTTCTTTCTCCCGCCTATCCCATGCTAATAACTGACGACAGCCCATAAACCCTTGCGGTCGTCGGAAAGGAATACACCTTGGAGAGTACAAAAGCTGTTCAAATGATCGACATTACCAAGACCTTCGGAGAGGTGGTCGCAAACGACTCCGTATGTCTTGACATTGTTGAAGGAGAGATACTTTCACTTTTGGGCGAAAACGGAAGCGGTAAAACCACATTGATGAACATGCTGTCCGGCATTTATATGCCCGACAGCGGCCGAATACTGTTTCACGGCAAGGAGGTTTCCATAAAGTCGCCAAAGGACGCTTTCGACCTCGGAATCGGCATGATCCATCAGCATTTCAAGCTTGTGGACGTACTGTCCGCCGCCGAAAACATTGTCTTAGGTCTTAACGAGACTCCGCTTGTTGACCTCAAGCACGTCAGAGCAAGAGTCAAAGAGATCTGCAATCGCTATGGCTTCGTCATCAACCCCGATAAAAAAGTTTACGATATGCCCGTTTCGGAAAAGCAGACCCTTGAGATAGTCAAGGTGCTGTATCGAGGTGCGGACATACTCATTTTGGATGAGCCGACAGCGGTTTTGACCCCTCAGGAGACCGCGAAGCTGTTCTCAGTCATGCGCAATATGCGCGAAAACGGCAAGTCCATCATTATCATTACGCATAAGCTGCACGAAGTCATGGAGATTTCCGACCGTGTCGCGGTGCTTCGAAAGGGTAAATATATCGGCGATATCGCCACTTGTGCGACGAACCCCCAACAGCTCACCGACATGATGGTTGGGCATTCCGTTTCGCTGAACATCGACCGTCCCGATGTTGGGGAGCTTCGTGAGTGTCTGCGTGTGTCAGGTCTGACCGTTGTGGATAAGGACGGTGTAACGAAGCTTGACAATGTGAGCTTCACCGCGAACGGCGGCGAAATCTTGGGTATCGCCGGCATATCCGGAAGCGGACAGAAGGAGCTTCTTGAGGCCGTAGCCGGTCTTCAGATTGTCAGGTCAGGCGGTATCCAATACACCGCAAGGGACGCTCAAAAGCCCATGGAGCTTGTCGGCATGAACGCTCAGGCCATAAAAGCCGCCGGCGTTGTGCTTGCGTTCGTTCCCGAGGACAGGCTTGGCATGGGTCTTGTCGGAAGTATGGACCTTTCCGACAACATGATGCTTAGGAGCTATTCCAAGGGAAAGGGACCGTTCGCAAGGAGGACACCTCCCAGGCACCTTGCCGAACAGGTCATTGAGGAGCTTGAGGTCGTTACCCCCGGCGTGTCAATTCCCGTTCGCCGTCTGTCGGGCGGCAACGTTCAGAAGATACTTGTGGGGCGCGAGCTTGCGCAGCACCCCTCGCTGCTCATGACCGCCTATGCTGTGCGCGGGCTTGATATCAATACCTCTTACGCCATCTACCGACTGATGAACGAGCAGAAGAAGACGGGAACCGCTGTGGTTTTTGTGGGTGAGGACTTGGATGTACTGCTTGAGCTGTGCGACAGAATACTTGTTCTGTGCGCCGGTAAGGTCAGCGGCATAGTGGACGGCAGAAACACGACAAAGGAAAAGGTCGGTCTCATGATGACCCGCCTTAGTGAGGAGGTCAAGAATGCGTAAGGACAGCAGCGAACCCCTTGTACGCATTTCCAAACGCGCAACAATAGCGTCGTGGAAGGCATGGCTGATACGCATAGCCGCGCTGTTTGCGGCTCTCGTTATATGCGCAGTCATAATCTACGCGATAACAAAGATGAACCCGCTAAAGGTCTACGGAACGATGTTTCAAGGCGCTTTCGGAACGAGTAAGCGTCTGTGGGTCACAATCCGTGACATAATGATGATGCAGTGTATCGCTATTGGTCTTGCGCCCGTGTTCAAGATGCGTTTCTGGAACATCGGCGCGGAGGGTCAGATTTTAGTCGGGGGCTGCGCCGCCGCCGCCTGCATGATCTACTTCCCCAACATTCCCCTGGGGCTGCTGCTTGCGCTTATGGCAATATCGAGCGCGGTCGCGGGCGCAATCTGGGGGCTTATACCCGCCATCTTCAAGGCGAAGTGGAATACCAACGAAACCCTATTCACCCTGATGATGAACTACGTCGCGATACAGCTCACAAGCTACTGCGTCGCACTGTGGGAAAACCCATACGGCTCCAACTCCGTCGGAATTATCAACCCCGTCAGCCATTCCGGATGGCTGCCCTCGGTGTTCGGTCAGGCATACACCCTTAACGTGGTGATAGTCCTGCTGCTTAGCCTTCTTATGTATGTGTATCTTCGGTACAGTAAGCAGGGCTTTGAAATCGCCGTTGTTGGCGAGAGTGAGAACACCGCAAGGTACGCGGGCATAAACGTTGGCAAGGTCATCATACGCACCATGGCAATCTCCGGCGCGGTCTGCGGTATCGCGGGCTTCCTTGCCGTGTCGGGCGCAAGCCACACAATTTCTACGAGTACGGCGGGCGGCAAGGGCTTTACCGCCATAATCGTAGCTTGGATGGCCAAGTTCAACGCCTGGGTGATGCTGCTCATTTCAGCGCTCATCGTGTTCCTTGAGAGGGGCGCGGTAGAGATAGCGTCAGCCTACAATCTGTCGAACCACGTCTCCGAAATGATAACAGGCATTATCCTGTTTTTCCTCATCGGGAGCGAGTTCTTCATTAACTACAATGTCAAATTCCGCGGTGCGGCAAGGAGGGCTGAATAATGAACGGACTTATATCCCTTTTGCAGGCTGCCATCGTCTTTGGCACGGTCATCATGTTCGGCGCGGTGGGTGAAATTATCACCGAGAAATCGGGCAATCTGAACCTCGGCGTTCCCGGTATCATGTACCTGGGCGGCATAGCCGGGCTTATCGGGGTGTTCCTCTATGAGTCCTCGACCGCGACCCCCATACCCGTACTGGGCGTTATCATTGGCTTGCTGTGCGCCTTTGCGGCCTCGGTCTTGGGCGGGCTTATCTACTCGCTGCTCACCATTACCCTAAGGGCGAATCAGAACGTCACAGGTCTCACCCTGACCATATTCGGCACGGGCTTTGCCAACTTCTTCGGCGGCTCGCTGAACAAGCTTGCGGGCGGCGTCGGTCAGATTTCCGTGGCCGTGACCTCGAGCGCATTCCGCGCAAGCATTCCGGGCCTCGCAAGGCTGCCCTATGCAGGAAGTCTCCTGTTCTCATACGGCTTTATGGTCTACCTTGCCATAGTTGTGGCGGTGCTTGTCTCATGGTTCATCACCCGCACAAGCCTCGGCCTCAACCTTCGCGCCGTCGGCGAAAACCCCGCTACGGCCGACGCCGCTGGCATAAACGTCACCGCCTACCGCTACATCGCAACCTGTCTGGGCGCGGGCATTTCAGGCATGGGCGGTCTGTACTATGTCATGGACTACACGAAAGGCACATGGGCAAACGACGGCGGCATAGCCACCTTGGGCTGGCTTGCTGTCGCGCTGGTCATTTTCGCCACTTGGAAGCCCGTCAGAGCCATCTGGGGTTCATTTCTCTTTGGCGTACTATTTTGGCTGTACTTCTATGTACCCGGTCTTACAAGGAGTTCGCAGGAGCTGTTTAAGATGCTCCCCTACATCGTAACCATACTGGTTCTCATCTTTGTCTCATTGCAGCGCAAGCGCGAGAATCAGCCCCCCGCCGCTCTTGGTCTACCCTACTTCAGAGAGGAACGATAATCGCGGCATGGCAATCCATATTGGAGCGGTGATCATTCGCCGCTCCTTTCTTTTACCTCAAATAACAGTGGCTTAACCGTGAAAAGCGACCGTGGGAATTGACAAAGACCTTGGTAATTGGTATCATATAGGAAATCGATTCTCGGAGGGATTATGAAAGCTTTCCGCTTGCGCGCCATCGTTGCGCTGCTCCTTTGCTCCTGCTTGCTCTTGGGGTTTGTCGGGTGTTCGGATTCACTCACCATTTCGCAGGCCAAGTCCATGCTGGGCGTTATTGACGCCGGCAAGTACCACACGGTGGGCATAACCCAAGACGGCTCCGCGCTTGCCGTAGGCTTCAACAGCGATGGGCAATGCAATGTGTCCGATTGGACGAACCTCGTATTCATCGCGGCGGGTGACGAATTTACACTCGGCGTCAAGTCTGATGGGAGCGTTCTTGCTGTCGGCAACAACTCCGACGGACAGTGCAACATCAAGGAGTTGAAGAACATCAAGTCGGTCGCGGCTGGCAAGTATCACTCTCTTGCCGTGTCCAAGGATGGTATTGCCTATGCTTCCGGCTATAATTCCGACGGACAGCTTGGCGTTTCGTCTTGGAGCGGCATTACGGCGGTGGCGGCGGGCGCTTACCACAGCGTAGGCTTGAAATCCGACGGCACGGTCGTTGCCTGCGGGTGGAATGAGTACGGACAGACAGACGTCTCCGAATGGATCAACGTCGTTGCAATTGCCTGCGGCGATGATTTCACGGTTGGATTGAAGGCCAACGGTACGGTCGTTGCCTGCGGCAAGAACACGAGCGGTCAATGCGACACCTCCGATTGGCGTGACGTTGTGGCCGTTGCCTGCGGCAGTACCTACACCCTCGCTCTCCTTGATAACGGCACGGTCGTTTCCTGCGGCAGCAACGACAAGGGGCAGTGCGAAACCTCGTCGTGGCGTAATGTCGCGGCGATAGCGGCGGGCGACAGGCACAGCGCGGCCGTACAGCGCGACGGAAGCGTCCTTGTCTGCGGAAGCGATGATTCCGAAAGGCTTGACGTCACCGATTGGAAGGATATCACCGCCATTTCCGCCGGCTTTAACCACACCCTGGGACTGACTTTACGCGGCAAGGTAGTGGCCTGCGGCAGCAACGAGTACGGTCAACTTGATGTTGGCAAGTGGAAGAATGTCAGCGCGATAGCGGCCGGCTATTGGCACAGCGTGGCTCTGCTTGAGGATGGAACGCTCGAAGCCTGCGGCAGCGACGCGGAGGGACAGCTTGGCGTTGAGTACTGGACGGGCTGCACGGCCATCGCGGCCGGCACGGAACACACCATTGCGCTCAGCGCGGACGGCATGGTCAGAGCCGTAGGTTACAACGATTACAAGCAATGCGACGTTTCGGATTGGAAGGGTGTGCGCTCGATCTTCGCGGGCTGGGACTACACCGTGGCGATACTCGACAACACCCTTGTTGTCGCTACCGGTTTTGATGAGTTCAATCAATGCTCCGTGGCGAATTGGTCGAAGATTCAAGAGGTCGCCTGCGGACTGCATCACACTCTTGGACTGTTAACTGACGGCACTGTCGTGTTCTGCGGCATTAACCGCAACGGCGAAGGTGATATTGGCGACTGGCAAGGCATTACTTCCATCGCGGTAGGCAGCACGCACTCCGTGGGTCTGAAGGCTGACGGAACTGTGGTCGCAGTTGGCGACAACAGCTACAATCAATGCGACGTCTCGGACTGGACCGACATAGTCGCAATTGCCTGCGGTTACTGGCACACCGTGGGATTGAAATCCGATGGCACGGTGGTCGCCTGCGGAGACTACAACTTCGGCCAGTTCGACATCGACAGCTGGCAGCTCAAGGGTCTGTAAGAATTCTGATAATCATTGACAGCTATTAAAAGAGGGCGGATTCTTTCCGTCCTCTTTTGTATGAACTTCAGTCTTGTTCAGTCGTCCATCTTATGGGTGTAGGAACCGCAAAGGCTTTCGTTGGCCTCTCCGGAGTTACAGTTGCACGCGGGGCGAACCTCGATGCGGTTGAGATCACAGTCGGTGCCGCGGCAGTTGTACTTACAGCTCGTCACTTGGCATCCTACCGTCTGCTTACCGCTCTTGCTGTCCATTATGCGTCCTCCTTTTCCATGGAATAACGCTATTATGCGCCGAGCGTCAAGCTTTTATTCATTCCTGTTTGTCGCGTATCTCGTGATTTTGCTTGATTTTTGCTTCCTGTCCCATCTCGGACGGGAGGTAATACTTCTTGCCTACAAGCTCTGTCGGCATATACTGCTGCCTGACCCAATGTCCGGGGTAATCATGCGGATACTTGTAATCCACACAATGTCCGAGCTTCTCTGCGCCCTTGTATGAGGCGTCACGCAGATGAATCGGCACCGGCTCGCTAATTCCGCCCTTTTCCGTGTCCGAGAAAACTCCGTCAAGTGCCATAACCACGCTGTTGGACTTCGGGGATTCACAGATGTAGATTATCGCCTGTGACAAAGAGAGCCGTGCCTCCGGCATGCCGATAAGCTCAAGCGCCTGCGCCGCCGCAACCGCCTGCTGCATCGCCATCGGGTTGGCAAGTCCCACATCCTCACTCGCATGGGCAATTAGCCGTCTTGCGATTATCCTTGGATCACAGCCCGCGTATATGAGCCTTGCGAACCAGCTCAGCGCGGCGTCGGCGTCGCCGCCCCTTAAGCTCTTGCAGAACGCGGAAAGCATATCGTAGAAAAGCTGATCATCCAATGCTACAACCTTGCGCTGCCCGGACTCGGCGGCGACCTCGGCGGTTATGTGCGTTACGCCGTCAGTCTCGGGCGTGGTCAAAACAGCAAGCTCCAACGCGTTCAACGCGTTTCTGCAATCTCCGTTGGAAAGGTTGACAAGTATGTCCATCGCGGACTCATCGACAACGATGTTTCGCTTGCCGTAGCCGCGCTCCTCATCATGCAGCGCGTTAGTTATGGCTTTTCTTATGTCCTCAGTCTTTAGGGGGTAGAACTGAAAGAGACGGCATCTGCTGACAACGGCGCCCGTCATAGACACCATGGGGTTTTCAGTAGTCGAGCCTATGAACCTTATCGTACCGTTCTCAAGGGCCGGCAAAAGGCTGTCGCTCTGCGCCTTTGACCACCTGTGACATTCGTCAAGCAGAAGGTATGTGGGCTTGTTGAACATCCTAAGGTCATCGGAAGCCTTGGCGACTATGGCGCGAAGCTCCTTAACTCCCGCGCTTACGGCGTTGATTTTCACGAAGTTGGCGCCCGTGCTCATAGCGATTATGTTGGCAAGCGTCGTCTTCCCCGTCCCCGGTGGGCCGAAGAAGATGGAAGATTGCAGGCTGTCCGTCATTATGGCGCGCCGTAGAAGCCGCCCCTTGCCTACAATATGCTCCTGCCCTACAAACTCGTCCAAGGTTCTTGGACGCATCCTGTCCGCAAGCGGATTTTTAGCCGAAATATCGCTGTCAAACAAATCTTTTTTCATGTTTTTTATTGTAGCATACTTGCGCACAAAAGAAAAGTAGTGTATAATTGAAAAGTTTTTGAAACGAACTTTATTTATGGAACGGACAGGAAAATGAACATTAGAAACGTTGCTATTATCGCTCACGTCGATCACGGCAAGACAACCTTGGTCGATCAGCTCCTAAAGGACGCAGGCGTACTGCGCCGCAGTGAAGTCGGCGTAGACCGCATCATGGACTCCAACGACTTAGAGCGGGAGCGAGGCATTACCATACTCTCCAAGAACACCGCCGTGCAGTACGGCGACACGCGAATCAACATCGTTGACACTCCGGGACACGCCGATTTCGGCGGTGAGGTCGAGCGCATTCTTCAGATGGTGGATGGCGTACTGCTGTTGATTGACGCCTTTGAAGGCTGTATGCCGCAAACGCGCTTTGTTTTGCGCAAGGCTCTTGAGCTGAACAAGATCCCCATAGTCGTTGTCAACAAGGTAGATCGTCCCGACGCGAGACCTGACGAGGTCGTAGATGAAGCGCTGGAGCTTTTCATCGAGCTTGGAGCTTCCGCCGATCAGCTTGACTTCCCCATCGTCTACGCCTCCGCACGCGATGGCAGAAGCGGGTTCTCCCCTGACAAGCTTGAAAACAGCATGAAGCCGCTGTTTGACACCATAGTCAAGACAATCCCGCAGCCCGCGTCCGACTATGACGCGCCCTTGCAGATACTGTTCTCAACCTTCGACTATGATGAGTATGTCGGCAAGCTCGGTATCGGCAGGATTGAGCGCGGCACGGCCAGTAAGGGTCAGCCGATAGTCCTCTGCGGCGGTACGAACAACAAGCTTAGAAACACCAAGATTACCCGTCTTTACAACTTCGAGGGCTTACAGCGTCAAGAGGTCGAAATGGCTTACGCAGGCGACATAGTATGCGTCGCAGGCGTGGACGAGCTGAACGTAGGCGACACCGCCTGTGATCCGCTGTGCGTCGAGCCAATGCCCTTTGTGTCCATCGATGAGCCGACCGTATCCATGCTGTTCATGGTCAATGACAGCCCATTCGCGGGTCAGGAAGGCAAATATGTGACAAGCCGCAACCTGCGTGATCGCCTCTTTAAGGAGGTTCAGACGAACGTTTCCATGCGCATTGAGGAGACAGGCGCCACCGACACCTTCAGGGTCAGCGGACGAGGCGAGCTGCATCTTTCCATACTGATTGAAACCATGCGCAGAGAGGGCTTTGAATTTGCAGTATCCCGTCCCAAGGTTATCATGAAAAAGAACGCCGAGGGACAGCTTTTGGAGCCTGTCGAGGAACTGACCATTGACGTTCCTTCCGAGTACACGGGCGCTATCATGGAAAAGTTAGGGCGCCGCAAGGCCGAAATGACCGACATGACGCCGCAGGGCGAAAGCAGTATGCGCTTGAAATTCCTCATTCCCGCAAGAGGTTTGATGGGCTATCGAAGCGAGCTAATGACCGACACACGCGGCAACGGCGTCATGAATCACATCTTCGACAGCTATCAGCCCTACAAGGGCTTCATCAGTGAGCGCAAGACCGGCAGCCTCGTGGCTCACGAGACGGGCGACACCTCCAGCTACGGTCTGTTCAATACTCAGGACAGGGGCAGAATGTTTGTTGGCCCCGGCATACCCGTATATGAGGGTGAGATTGTGGGCGAATGCAGCCGCGCTGAGGACATAGTCGTCAACGTCTGTAAGAAGAAGCACATCACCAACATGCGCGCTTCCGGTTCGGACGAGGCCTTGAGGCTCACCCCCTACACCACCTTCACGCTTGAGCAGTGCCTTGAGTTCATCGCTGACGACGAGCTTGTCGAGGTCACCCCAAAGAGCATCCGTATGCGCAAGCGCATACTCCACAAGGAGCAGCGCATGAAGCTTGCGGCGAAGGTCAATATCGAACAGCCCGATTCGCTGTAATTGTAATTACTGATGAACTAAAGCCCCGAGACGCTGAGCGCTTCGGGGCTTTGTCATATCTGTCGGGGGTCGCGGCAGGCAGAGTGTGGCTTTCTTTTCAGCTTGTGGGAGTGCTGTCGAATGCAAGCTTCACAGCGTTAAGCTGCTGTGACATGCCCTCCGCCACGGCCTTGGGACGCAGTATTGTAACAAGTCCGTCCAGTCCGAACAGCCAGCCGTAGAACTGTCTGCTTACTATGACCTTGACGTGGGCTATGAAATGTTCTTCGTCATATCGGATGAGGGACGTATCTATACCAAAGCGGTCTATGATGACATTGGCCATGGAGTTGTCGCAGAGCAGCGTTACAAGGTCCTCGTTTCCGCCGTACATGGAGAACACCCTCTCCGTATACGCGTCGATGTCCATGGTCATGAACACCTTCCTGCCCTCCCTTGACGACTTCTCAACGCGTATGTCAAACATCTTGTCAACGCGAAAATGCTTGATCATCAAAGCTTCGGAATCGTAGGCCACAAGATAGTACTTCTCGTTGTCATACAGCAAGGCATAAGGGCTGACCTTGTAGCGCTTGCCATCGTGACGAAAGACCTTCAGCTTCTCTCGATTGTAATCGAAATACAGGAAACTTATCGCTTTATCCTGGTTGATTGCGATATGCAGCTTATCCACATTATAGTAAATGCTCTCGTTCATGTTCTTGACTCTGTTTTGAACATGAACCTGACGCTCCAATGACTTGGCCTCGGAATTGCTGACAAACCTTGTCAGCTTTTGTTGAAGGTCCGCCGTCTTTTTGCCGGTCAAAAAGCGCGATGCGGAAACACAGTCCATCAGCAGCTTGACTTCAGGTATCTCAAACTCGCGCTCGCCAATGAAGTAACCCGCGTTGCGGCCTCTGCTTGAATGAACGTCTACACCAAACTCGATAAGGGCATTTATGCCCTCGCGCACCGTGCGCCTTGAAAAGCTTACCCCCTGCTGTTCCATCTCTGCTAAAATCCTATGCATCGATACCGGATGATTCTCATCACTATTATCGTGCAGGAACCGATGAAGGTACAACAGCTTTCCCATCTGTTTCGTATTTGCCTGCATACCTCTTACCTCTATTTTTTTACATTATAACACATTATTTCTTAATTGAAAATGCCCAATTTCAATTTTATTTAAGGAATTTGTACTGAATTCATACCAATTAAGCAGATATTTATCCAAAATATCAATAAAGGACGGGAGGCTTTACCTTCCGTCCTTTATAAATAACGATATTTACTTGACCTCTACCCTCTTAGGCTGAGCTGTTAATTCCTTCTTCTTCGGAAGCGTCAGCTTCAATACGCCGTCGGTGTAGGAAGCTTCAATGGCTTCGGCGTCAATCTCAGAGATGTTAAACGAGCGCACGAAGCTGCCATAGGAACGTTCGCAGCGCAGATAACCGTTCTTCTTCTCCTTCTGCTCAAATTCGGAATGACGCTCCGCGGTGACCGTCATGTAGTCGCCCTCAACGTCAATGTGAATGTCCTCCTTCTTGAACCCCGGCAGATCCGCCTCAATCGTGTAACTGTCGCCGTTGTCGCGGATATCGGTGCGAAACTCCGCAAGGGAGCTGCCACCGAACATGGCCCTTTCGAAAGCGTCCATCTCATGGAACGGGTTGTAAACGGAGTCGTTGTTGTGGCTCTTATTGTCATACGGAATCAGTCTAATCATGGTAGTGACCTCCAATTTTCGATTTCAAGATTGTCGTCCAAGCTGTCCTTGGGGTTTCCCCCGCGTCCTTGCAGGCTCTTTCTTGATTGCAAATGTATCATAGCATGGGATCTTTACAGAAAAAGGGTGAAATTGTAATCCAATTGTGAAACTTAGCACTCTATTCCTTGGAGTGCTAAGCGCCCGTCACGATCATACGCGCAAAAACCATATCGTGATCGCCTATGCCGTACTCTCTAAGTTGAATAACCTCCGCATCCTGCGGTACTATGCCGTCGGTATAGAGTATGTTGTCCAATATCTTTGGTACGGTACCGTCCCCGAAGGTGTTTTCGGTGATGTTGGTGAACCTAAGATATGGCAGAAAGCCGTCCAACGCACCCGGTGAACAGTTAAAATCACCCGCGACCACATACTTTGCTATGCCGCTGAGCCTCAGCTCATAATCCAACGACCAAAGATTGAGCGACTTAAAGCACATCGGGGCATCCGAAATATGCGTAAAAAATACGGACACCGCGCCGTCGTCGGTGAGTATACGCGCATACCCCAAGGAACGCGGCTCATGCTTATGGATTACGGTCAGTTTCCTGTTAAAGGCGTCAATGAGGGGATACTTGCTCAACAGCACAGAACCATATTCCCCGCCCTTATAGCGCATCGCGGGGGCATAGAAGTAATAGGGATAGCCCGCTGCCTTGGCAAGCTCCAACGGAATATTTCTGCCGCCCACCCTCTCCGTGCCACAGTCCACCTCTTGCAGGCACACTACATCTGCACCCACGTTCTTTATCAACTCGCCCGCTTCAAGGACAGAAGCTCCGTCATTAAGGTTATGCACATTCCAACTGCATATGCTAAACTCCTTGCGTGCCTTGGATTTGCAGTCAGCTTGCGTGACAGACACGAAATCCTTGTGAACGTAAGCGGCATTCCCGCAGTACAGTATTTCGCACCAATCACCGCTTTGTGACAGCACCCGATAGCTCTCGCCAAGCTCGGCCGAACCAATGACAGAGGCGGTCAATCTGCCCTCGCTTCTCACATTGACCTTGGTCTCGCAGTTGGATATAACGCCCATGGAAACGCTTTCGGCAAGCTTGTATGTATCGTTAGCATCCGGCGATGGGAAGGCGGTCGCCCACAGCGGCGTTGGAGAGGCCGTGCTGCCGTCCTCAAGCAGCTTTGGGGTGGACGGGGGTATTGGCACGAAGGTAATCTCCGGACTTAATTCAAGCTCACCCGCGGGACTTGAGGTAGTCTCCTGCTCGGCGTCAGCGGAAGCTTCCGGCTGCTTCTCGCTCTGCTCTTTTGTTGGAGCTATTGTCACAATAATCACGGTATCGGCGTTTATGGTCTCAAAAGCCGCAGACGAGGGCGAAGGTGAAACCGTGAGCTGAACTGTATTGGCTTTGCAGGCGCACAAAACCACGACCGCCAAAAGCAGCGAGAAAACGACGAACGCTGTAAATTCTCCTTGTTTCCCTTTCATGCTGTAAAGTATAGCACCACAGCTCTCTGAAAGCAAGAAAAGGTATTTACACAAATGCAACATTATGGTATAATTTCTTATATTATTAGGAGGTGATTCACATGACTGACCGTAACGGCGTAACCATTCCGGATATGTACGCTCCCATAAGCCCTTGGGCCTACTTTGGACTAACCTTGCTGTACAATGTTCCCGTCATCGGGTTCATCTTTGCCATTGTCTTCTCCTGTGGGGCAAGCAGAAACCGCAACGTTCGCAACTTCTCCCGCTCCTTCTTCTGCTACTACGTTATTATCGCGATAGTACTGCTTATATTGCTCTTCACCGGCGGTCTGACTGCGATTATATCCAACCTCAGCTAAGCCTTGCTGGTATTTATTGTTGAGGATGATAAGGTGATTGCCGGCGCTATGGCGGCTCACCTGCAATCATGGGGTTTGAAAACCTATGTCGTCACGGACTTCAAGAACGTGCTGACCGAGTTCGTAAGTACGACTCCCGAGCTTGTGTTGATGGACATATCATTGCCGTTCTTCAACGGCTATCATTGGTGTACGGAAATTCGCCGCATCTCGAAAGCCCCCATTATCTTCATCTCCTCCGCGTCGGACAATCTCAACATCGTAATGGCGATGAACATGGGGGCGGACGACTTCATATCAAAGCCCTTCGACCTTACGGTACTGACCGCCAAGGTCAACGCAATGCTAAGGCGCAGCTATGAGTTCGCACCGCAGAGCGGCCTTGTCTGCGTGGGCAAGGCGGTTCTGAACACCCGTGAGGCACAGCTTAGCGTGGACGGTGAGAGAGTCGAGCTAAGCCGAAATGAATACCGCATACTGCAAGTCCTTATTGAACGGCGCGGAAGCATTGTAAGCCGCGACGAGCTTATGAACAGCCTTTGGGAGACCGACAGCTATGTCGATGAGAACACTCTAAACGTTAACGTCCTCAGACTGCGCAAGCGTCTTGAAGCCGTGGGTTTGGGCGAGCTAATCAAGACAAAGCGCGGCATGGGCTACACCATAGATCCCGACTCAGAGCATTGACGCCATGAAAGACTTCTTCAAAGCGGGAATCTCATACTTTGTTAAGCACCTTGCGATGTTGATAGCCCTGGTCATCGTTTCCTTTGTGTTCTATTTCATCTTCTTCCTATATAATCTCCCAACCGAGCCGATAATCTACGCCTCGGTCATAAGCCTTGTGGTACTGATTGCAATAGGCTTCATACGATTTTTCAACTTCTACCGCAAGCACAGGTTATTGCGCCATGCCATCGATTGCTTTAACTCCGAGTTCGCCAAGCTGCCTATGGCCGTCGGAGTGATAGAGCAGGACTACCAAGAGCTTGTACAGACCTTGCAGCAGAACCGCCTTGAGCTTGAGAACGAGGTCATGCGCAGATTGTCGCAGAGCAGCGACTATTATACCATGTGGGCGCATCAGATCAAGACGCCCATCGCCGCCATGCGTCTGCTTCTGCAATTCGATAGGAGCGAACAAAACGCGCTGCTTGAGGCTGAGCTTTTCAAGATTGAACAGTACGTGGACATGGTGCTGGGCTATATGCGCACGGACGGCGATACAAGCGACTATGTAATAAAGAGCTATGCCTTGGATCCCATCATTCGCTCCGCCATACACAAGTTTGCTCGGTTCTTCATACAGAAGCGTCTGACGCTCGAATATGACGGTACGGATATATCGGTACTGACGGATCAGAAATGGCTGCTGTTCGTTATAGAGCAGCTTATTTCCAACGCTGTAAAATATACCGAGCGCGGCGGAATACGCATTACGGTCGAAGATGAGCTGCTGCGCATCTCGGACACGGGCATAGGCGTCAGAAGCGAGGACATCCCGCGTGTGTTCGACCGAGGCTACACGGGCTTCAACGGGCGCATGGACAAACGCTCAACGGGGATAGGGCTATACCTTTGCCGCAGGGTGTTGACGCGCCTTGGACACAGCATATCCATGGAATCCCAAATCGGCGTCGGCACTACCGTTTGTATAGACCTTTCGCGTGAAAAGACGGAGCACGAGTAAACTTACAAAAATGTAATACTGCGTGTCGAGATTGTAAGCTCTGTGAAGGGCTTCTTTTTGTGTCTCGATGTATAATAGCATCATCAAGATATCGGAGGAAATTCTAATGGCTTTATTGGAAGTTACCGGATTGAAGAAAACCTACACAACTCGCTTTGGCGGCGCACAGGTTCACGCCCTGGTCAACGTGTCGTTCACGGTAGACACGGGCGAATATGTCGCGGTTATGGGCGAATCCGGCTCTGGCAAGACTACGCTGTTGAACATCGTGGCGTCGCTTGACAAGCCCACCGCGGGCATAGTCTACCTTGACGGCTTGAATCTCGGCGTCATAAAAGACAGGGCGATTGCGGCGTTCAGGCGCGACAACCTGGGCTTTGTGTTCCAAGACTTCAACCTTTTGGACACCTTCTCCATCAAGGACAACATCCTTTTGCCCTTGGTGCTTGCCAACGTCAGCTATGATGAGATGGAAAGCCGCCTGACTCCCCTTGCGCACAAGCTTGGAATCAGCGATATATTGGCAAAGTATCCCTACGAGGTCTCAGGCGGACAAAAGCAGCGTACCGCAGTTGCGCGCGCGTTGATTGCAAAGCCGAAGCTGGTACTTGCCGACGAGCCCACGGGCGCGTTGGACTCCAAGGCCTCGGATGGGTTGTTGAAGCTCTTCTCCGAGATCAACGATGATGGTCAAACCATTCTTATGGTGACACACTCCGTCAAGGCCGCAAGCCACGCAAAGCGTGTCATGTTCATCAAGGATGGCATGGTGTTCCATCAGCTCTATCGCGCCGGCAAAACAACGGAGCAACAGTTCTCCGCAATTTCCGACGTCTTAACCGCCATTGCGACAAGTGGTGAGCGCGATGCGTAAAGGATTGTATCGTAGGCTTGCCCTGCATAACCTTAAAAATCAACGCAGGATGTACATACCCTTCATCCTTGCGGGGGTAGGCATGATCGCCATGTCGTACATCATACTGTACCTGCTCACTTCCAACAGCCTGCTTTCGATGAAGGGCGGTGGTACCCTGAAAGTCGTACTGATTTTCGGCGCAATTATCATAGCTTTGTTCTCCGTGGTGATTATACTGTACGCGAACAGCTTCCTTATCAAGCAGCGCAAGCGCGAACTTGGGCTGTACAACATTCTTGGAATGGAGAAACGCCACATAGCGAAGGTCGTCAGCCGTGAGCTGCTCTACTGCGCGTTTGTCTCCATTGCGTTGGGTCTTGGCGTTGGTATACTTTTTTCGAAGGTCGTACTGCTGCTCTTGGGCGCGATACTGGATTTTAACTTCGGCTTTGGCTTTGAGATCTCCCCCATCGCAATCATTATTACGGTCATTGGCCTTGTCCTGACCTATGGAATCGCCCTTGTTTGGGACCTTGCCAAGGTCGGGGTGTCCAAGCCCATTGAGCTGCTGCGCGGCGGTGAGGTCGGCGAACGTGAGCCTAAGACCAAGTGGCCCATCGCGGTATTGGGCGTGCTGACCCTTGGCGCGGGCTATGCCATGGCGCTTACCATCAAGAACCCCTCTGCGGCGTTGGGTATGTTCTTTATCGCCGTGATACTGGTTATCATTGGCACCTACTGCCTGTTCACTGCGGGAAGCATAGCCGTGCTGAAGCTTATGCGCTCCAACAAGCGCTACTACTACAAGCCTAAGCACTTTATCAACGTCTCCGGTATGCTCTACCGTATGCGGCAGAACGCTGTTGGACTTGGTAATATATGTATACTCTCGACTATGATACTCGTTATGATCTCATCCACCGTATGCCTTTATTATGGCATGGAAGATTCGTTGCGCAACGAGTATCCGAATGATGTTGAGCTGTTTGGCTCTATGTCAACCCAGAGCTATTATGAGGATGTAAAATCTATTGTAGAGGAAGCTATCCCGATGGCAAACTGCGATATCAGCGACTATCGCTGCTATCGGAGGCTTGAGCTAACCCTTGGCGACGATAACGGCAGCCTTGGCAATATTACGGAATTCATGGACGTTTTCGGAAACAGCAATGAATGCAGCGTCTTCATCATCCCCTTGGAGGATTACTGCGACTTACAGGGCGTTGAGACGAGCCTTAAACCAAATCAAGTGTTGGCATACTCATCGGATGGCAGCCTTGACTACGACCAAGTGAGTATAGTCGGAATCAAGTATGACGTCAAAGAGGTGCTGACCGAACTGAACGTTGAGCCGTATTACAATTACTTGGACATACACGCCTACTACTTCGTTGTGGCGGACATGGATCAGCTCAACGTCATATCCGATGCGTTAAGTGACAGATTCTACGAGTACGACACGCCGCGCTTCAGCTTCTACATTGGCATGAACACGGATACGGAACACGAGGAGCTGCTGTTCAATACGATTAGCCGTACTGTCACCGACTATAGTTCAAACAGCGACGTGGAGCTTGCAAGTATATATTATCGTTGCATAGCAGATGCGCGTGAAAGTTATCTTGGCATATACGGAGGTCTTTTCTTCCTTGGCATATGCTTGGGGTTGGTGTTCATGATGGCGGCGGTACTTATCATGTACTACAAGCAGATCTCAGAAGGTTACAGCGACAGACGGCGCTTTGAGATAATGCAGCAGGTGGGCATGACCAACTCCGAGGTCAAGGGAACCATCCGCTCACAGGTTCTGACCGTGTTCTTCCTCCCTCTTGTCGCTGCTGGTATACACCTCATGTTCGCCTTTCCCATGCTCTCAAGGATGTTTACGGTTTTGAGCATTACGAACTATAACCTGTTCCTTGTCTGTACCTTGGTGAGCTTTGGAGTTTTTGCAATACTCTACCTGATTGTGTACAGCTTGACGGCCAGAACATACTACAAGATAGTGTCATCCGACTGATGAGTATGCGGATGAAATAGCATAAAGCGTTAGTACAGCTGATACGAAATCTGAGAATGCGAAGCCCCCATAAGCCAAGTGCCTGTGGGGGTTTTCAGTTGTGATGAATGCTTTGGCGGCGATATGCTGCACAAGCGTTTGACAAAATATAGGCGGGTGGACGTGTAGTTCGCGCCGTAAAGTTATCCTTGACCGTTTAGTTTTTAGGCAAGATCCTCTGCATTTGGCAAATGGATGACACGCGGAGCAGCAGTCGGATAGTGCAGAAGGACGCATTGCGGTTTTACGCTATTAATTGTCTCTTGACTTAGTGTTAACTGCATGATTTTTGGCAGCTTCGCGCACAATCCCATAAACTAAAGGAGCCGCCCTTTACAGGCGGCTCCTTTGGAGTTTCTATTTACTTAGCTATTGCTTAACCCTTGTAGAGGTTGAAGGCATAGCCGTTGTCGGTTCCCGCGTTGATCGCGTTGCCGAGCTGCCACTTGCCGTTCTTTACGCACAGGCAGCGCTGGATCAGCGAGTTGAAGGAATCGGCGGTGAGGATAAAGACATTACCGTCAGCGTCGAAGCCAAACAGGAACTCGGTCGGTGTGTCGGAGATAACAGCATTGCCCCACAGGTCGATTGCGAGATAACCCGCATCGCACTTGAAGGTATAGTTGCCGTCGAAGTCGAACTCTGCATAGAATGCGGTGCCTTCGCCGTCAGTTACAACGTTGCCGTTCTCATCGACGCTCAGGAAGACTTCCTCGTCGCCAACGTTCACGGAGAAGTAGTATTCACCGGGAGCCAGCGGTACTGAAAGCTCTTTGCACTCACCGGTCTGCAGATCGATGATGTACTCGGGCCAGTTGGAAGCATAGTCCATGGGAGCTACTATCACATATTCGCCTTCATAACCGGTAAGGTCGAGTTCGAAAGTGAAGTCCATACCCATGGTGTAGTCTTCGAGGATATATTCCGGAGTGTACTGTGCAATCTGGTTAAAGCCATTGTCGTATACGCCAACGTCAGCCAGGTAATGCTCATCGGAAACGGTGATGGTCAGCTTGGTGACATCCTGTGCAACACTGTCAAGACCCAAGCAGTAACGCAGAATCTTGCCGGCGTCGCGAACGTCAACGTTGCCGTCTCTGTTAGCGTCAGCAGCAAGCATCTGCTCCTCGGTGAACTGCTGCAGGCCTACGCAGTAACGCAGGATAGCCGCGGAGTCCTTGGGGCCGATCATGCCGTCGAGGTCAGCATCGCCATAGTAAACGGTGCTGATATCAACACCAACATCGGAGATAACGGGTGCGGTGTAGTCAACGTAGGAGTAGAAGCTCCAAACGTTCTTGTCCGCCCAATCCTCGGTGAGGAGCTGCGCGTAATCGCCGTCAAGTGCCTCAAACGCCGCTTCAACGTCGGTCTCATAATCGAGCCATGCGAAGAAGTCGAAGTTTGCCTTGGTCATGCTGTCAACGTAGTTACCCTCAAGGTCAGTGCCGTCCCAAAGGAAGCTGCCGCCCTGCTGGTAGATACCGTTGGTGCTGTCATAGTAGGACTTGGACAGATACTGGGTATCGTCAACATAGTAGACTTCACCGGTCGCTGCGTCGGAAACGACGAGAATCATATGACGTGCGTTTCTGAGCATAGTCGGGTAGGTCAGTATTGCGGTGTTGTATTGTGCATTCTCAGGGTTGGAGAACGCTACGTGATCCGGATCGAATCCCGTGTACTCCATGAGGTTGCCGCCGGGATAGTAGCTGAGCTGACCATCCGCGCCTACTGTGTAGCCCTCGTTGTAACCGACCTGACCGTCATAGTTGCTCAGGTGATAGTAACGATAGCCCTTAGCGAAATAGCCGGTGTTCTTCAGCCAGCAATAGGAATCCACATAATCACCGAAGTCATAGTCTTCGAGAATCTGCTCAGAAGTCCAATCGCCATAGAAGCCGGAGAAGGTGCCGTGGAACGCGTTGTTGCCCTCAGCGTCAACGAAGTTGACATATCCTTCAACATATACGCCATTGGGGAAGTATACGCTAAAGCCGTCCTTGAAATCTGCATTCACAGCTACGGTGATGCTGACGACCTTCTCGGTCTCGCCCTCTGCGAACACAAGAACGTCATTCTCGCAGTCGGTGGTGAAGGTAGCAAGCCCTTCAGCTGTAAGGTCAATGCCTTCCATCGTATCGAACGTGCCCACGCCATCGAGATCGTACGGGTAATCGCTCAGTACGCTGGGGTTGATTGCGAACTCGGCTGCTGCGCCGGTGGGATTCTCAACCGTAAAGGACATCGTCCACACGCCATCGGTGCTGTCGTAGGTCTCTACGATAGGATCGAGGATGTAGTTTGCTGCATTCATGGCATAGTCGGTTCTGATAAGACCGGAACCCTGCTTTCTGGGGCTGATGGCGACGTCATAGTCGTCAATCATCTGCATTGCAGTGCTCTGGGTGAGGCTCTCAAGGAACTTGTCCAGCTCGACCTTGTCCATGTCGGGGTAGGTCTCGCGAGCCCACTGCAGAAGAACCGCATAGTTGCCAACCGCGTTCGGGCAAGCCATGGAGGTGCCGCTGTAAACGGCATAAGCATCATCGGCACCGATTAAGGAGCTATAGATGCTGCCGCCGGGGGCGGTGATTGTGGGCTTGAGGGTCATGTCAGAGGTCATGCCCCAGCTTGAGAAGTCACACATCGTCCAAGCGGCACTGTTGGGTATCTGCTGCACGTCGTTACCGACGATGCACTTGCCGACGCCGGTCTCAGGATCGATGTTGGCAAGGAGAATCTCACCATCTACCTGAGAGATGGACACAGCGTAGCCGCTCCAATTCGTGATTGCCATGGAGATGGAACCGGCCTGGTTGTTGCGCATAAGCATACCGACCGCACCGGCTGCAACTGCATTCTGGAGTTTCTCTTCAAAGGTGATGTCTCCGCGGAGGACAAGCGCGAACTTGCCGGTAAGGTCGAGGCCTTCAAACTCCTCAACATGACCCTGGCTGCAGTTAACATACTCAATAGTCTGACCTGCTAAATCCGCCTGGAAGGGCATCACGCCGTCAGAGGAATCGTTGAACGCAATGCCGTCACCCTCTTCGCCTTCAAGGTTCAGCGGGATAATGGCATAGCCGGTTACTTCGATGTTGTTGACAGCCGCGATGGACTGGTTGCCATTATAGGTGGAGGGGCTGCCCACTACGCTGTAGTCTATGTGGCTGGCGGAGTTCCAGTTTACACCATGGTTCACGTTGACATAGTTGAGGCCGTCATAGCCATGGAAGTAGTCGTTGCCTGCGGAGATGCAGACGATAACGCCGGCTTCGTCAAGCTTCTCATAGACGTTGCCGAATACTTCATTCTCAAGCTCCCAATCATAGGTGAAACCGCTGTCGGAGCCGATGGACATGTTGATGACGTCAACGCCGAGTGCAAGAGCATCGTCCAAAGCCGCAAAGTAAATGCCGGAGTTGGTGGAGCCGGATGCATCGGCGAAGATCTTGAAGAACGCAAGCTGTGCGCCGGGGGCTGCGCCCTCGAACTTAACTTCGCCTTCTTCGGTCTCCAGGTAACCGCAGACGGTGCCGGAAACGTGCGTGCCGTGGCCGTTATGGTCGGTGACGTCGTCGTCCTTATCGGCATAGTCATAAGCGAACGGGACCTTTGCGGAGAGGTAAGCGCCGTCAACGTTGGTGTCAATAGCGTTAACTTCCTCTTCGGTCAGAGCGACTTCGCCCAGATTGTCGGTGTTCTGGAAAACTTCATGGGTGGTGTTGAGGCCTGTGTCAAGTACGCCGCAGAGCACGCCCTGGCCGGTGAAGCCATAGGAATGTGCGTAATCGGCGCCCGTCATCTGCACTGAGCCGGCCATTTCGGTCTCTTCTACCTCAGGCACGGTGTAGGTGTTGGCAAGGTAAACGCCCTTGACATTGTCCATAGCCTCAAGAGCCTTAAGGTTCTTATACGCCGTGGTGATGGATGCGCCGTTCAGCAGGTTGGTATATTCGTAGTTTACCTTAAACTCGAACGATACCGTGTTGAAGAACAGCTTGTGTGTGTTCAACAGGCGAGTCTTGGCCGCTTCGGTCTTGCCGCTGCGGATGGAAGACGCTGAGAACACGTCGATCAGCGCGCTCTCTTCGAAAATGACGATGGCCGTAACTTCTTCCTCACCATCAATCTCGAAAGAATCAAATCTGGAAGTATCCTCGGCAAGCTGGGTTCCCAGCTTCCTTGCGTCCATTCCGCCGTTGGCGGTCAGGCGGGAATTCCCGGATTCTGCATTGGCTGCCCATGTCGGTATCGCAACCGAAGTGAACACGAGCATGACTGCGAGAATAATTGCAAGATATCTTGCTTTCTTCATCCTTTCTTCCTCCTTTGTTTTTCCTACACCATGGTCAGGGCATAGATACACCCGTCTCATAGTATTAGTAGTTACATTATAGGCGAAAGCTTTAAGCTTGTCAATATAAGGAATTTTGTAATGTTCATTTTTTGCATTTATTTGTCAAAAGTTCGGCACAGTTTTGCATAACCCTGCAAAATATACAGTTGTGGAGCAGTCTGCGTCGTTGCAATACAATGCGTTGTGCGCCGCTGTCATTCCACGCCCTTGTCAACAAATTTATAAGAATTCCGCTTATTATCGGTGTTCACATTGTCAGCGTACTATTTGCCGTCCTCGTCCTCGTGATTGTGAAAGTACGAATAGACCGCGTTTGCCGCCGTAATGTTCATACCGGGTATATCGGCAAGCTCATCAGGGCTTGCGTTCTTTATCGCGTCTATCGTGATAAATCTGTCGAACAGTGCGCGTTTGCGTTTCTCCCCCACCCCCTCGACGTCATCCAGCTTGGAGTAAAGCATATTGCGATTTCTGACGCTTCTATGATAGCTTATCGCGAACCTATGCGCCTCGTCTCGTATGCGTTCGACAAGCTGCAGCTCGGCGCTGTCCCTCGGCAATATCACGGGTTCGTTCCTTTCGGGCAGATATATAAGCTCATGCTCCTCGGCAAGTCCTATGGCTTTGATGTTCTTCAAATTAAGCTCGCTTAAAACGCGTACGGCTACTTCAAGCTGTGTCCTTCCGCCGTCAATTATTACAAGCTCGGGCATTTCGCCCTCCGTCTTGGAGAACCTGCGGCTCAAAACCTCCTGCATCGCAAGCAAGTCGTCGCCATGCGCCTCTACCCTTATCCTAAAACGCCTATACTCCTGCTTCACGGGCTTGCCGTCTAAGAACACAACCATTGATGACACCGTGTTCGTACCCATAAGGTGCGAGTTGTCGAAGCACTCCATGCGTCTTGGCGGGTCGGTCAACCCCAATATATCCGCAAGCCTGTTCAGTGCGCCCTCGTCCCGCTCGTACTCGCGTCTGACAAGCTCGCGCTCCTTCTCAAGCAGCTTTACGGCGTTGTTGTAGGCGAGTTCGGTCACGGCGCGTTTCTCGCCGCGCTTGGGGGTGTGTACGTCGGTCTTGCGTCCAAAGCGCTGTGACAGCCATTCGGATATCTCGTCCGTCCTCTCAAGCTCATCCTTTAGAAGAATCTCCCTTGGGGGCTTGGCTCCGTCTCCGCTGTATAATTGTAAAAGGAAGCTTCGAACAACCTCGGCTTCATCATCACCCTTGCCCTCCATATCATAGTGAGCGGAGCCAATGATTTTACCCGTTCTGACGAACAGGGCGTAGACTATGAACCTTTCATCCAAACACGCCGCCGCGAACACATCCGCGTCGTAGGGCTTGGCGGATATGGCCGTCTGCCGCTCGGACAACCCCTTCAGCGCTGCGATACGATCCCTGCACAGTGCGGCCTGTTCAAAGTCAAGCTCGTCGGAAGCCTTGAGCATCTTTACCTTCAGCTCCTCCACCACCTCACCCGTCTTGCCGTTCAAAAACGCCATTATCTGACGAACATACCCGTGGTATTCCTCTCGTGAAACATTGCCTGTGCAGGGCGCACAGCACTTGCCCACCTGATACATCAGGCAGGGGCGTTCGCGCTTGGCTATCGCCTTTTCGATGTCCTTCTTGCAGTGTCGGAGCGGAAAATGTTCGCGGACTATGTTCATCTGCTCGCGTAGGGAGCCTTCGGAGGGGAAAGGTCCAAGATAGGTTGCGCCGTCGCTTTTGATGCGGCGAACGACCTCGACCCTCGGAAAATCGCGCCGAAGATCCACGCGTACATAGGGGAAGTGCTTGTCGTCCTTTAGAAGTATGTTGTACTTAGGCTTGTACTGCTTTATAAGGTTGCTCTCAAGTGACAGGGCTTCGTTCTCGCTTGTCACTTCTATGGTTTCGAAGTCGGCAATATGGCTGACCATGGCGACAACCTTGGGGCTGTGGCCTTTGCTCGATTGGAAATACTGCCTGACCCTGTTCTTCAGCGAGATGGCTTTTCCGACATAGATAACCTCGCCCTCGGCGCTGCGCATAATGTACACGCCCGGGACTGAGGGCAAAAGTGAAAGCTTATCCTTTATCTTGTCGGAGAATTCCATACTAAAGCTGAACGCTGCCGTAAAGCACCGCTCCCGCTTCCTTTAACATATCGTACACAAGCGGCACGGGTAAGCCTATGATATTGAAGTAATTGCCCTTTATGCTGTCCACGAACAGGCAGCCTATCCCCTGAACGCCGTACGCGCCCGCCTTGTCCAGAGGGTCGCCCGTGGAGACATACCATTCTATTTCCTCACGGCTCATCCTGCGAAACAGAACCTCGGTCTCGCAATGACGCACATCAACCTTACCGTTCGCGATAACCGCAACTCCGGTGTAAACCGTATGGGTTCTGCCCTGCATGCGCGAAAGGTAAGCCACGGCGTTTTCGGCGTTGCGGGGTTTGCCCAGAACCTCGCCGTCCAACAGCACAACAGTATCCGCGCCTATCACGCAGTCGTCGGGGTGCTTCTTGGCAATGAATTCAGCCTTCTGCAAAGCCATAGCGCAGACAAGCTCCAGCGCGTCGGCGCCCTCGGGTGCGCGTTCCGGCTCGGTACAAGGCTCGACTTCAAAGCTTAAGCCCATCCACTTCATCACTTCGCTGCGTCTTGGGGACTGCGAGGCCAATATTATCTTCATGATTCCTCCAAAATTATTCCAACGGGGCAATGATCGCTGCCCTGTACGCTGTCATATATCATACTGTCGCTCACTTTATCTGCAAGGCGCGACGAGACAACGAAGTAATCGATGCGCCAACCCACGTTTCGCGAACGCGCCGCCATGCGGAAGCTCCACCAGCTGTAACGGTTCACGGCGTCGGGATAGAGCAGTCTGAAGCTGTCGGTAAAGCCCGCGGACAAAAGCTCAGTGAACTTGCCCCGCTCCTCATCGGTGAAGCCCGCGTTGAAGTGGTTGGTCTTGGGGTTGGCAAGGTCAATTTCCTCATGCGCAACGTTGAGGTCTCCGCACATTATGACGGGCTTTTTGCTGTCCAAGTTTTTCAGGTAAGAGCGGAAGTCGTCCTCCCAGTGCATACGGTACTCTAAGCGTTTCAGCTCGTTTTGGGAATTCGGCACATATACGCAGACAAAATAGAAGGACGGATATTCAAGGGTTATAACCCTGCCCTCCCTGTCATGGTCCTCTATGCCTATGCCAAAGCTCACCGAAAGCGGCTCCCTGCGGCAGAACACAGCCGTCCCTGAATAGCCCTTCTTCTCGGCATAATTCCAGTAGTCAAGGTAGTCGGGAAGCTCAAGCTCTATTTGTCCGCTCTGAAGCTTCGTCTCCTGAACAGCAAGGATATCAGGAAGCTCGGCGTTGACGAACTCAGTGAAGCTGCCCTTCGCGACGCAGGCCCTAAGGCCGTTAACATTCCAAGAAATCATTTTCATGTGAGCAGTATACCATTTTAAGACAAAGCAGGCAATAGGCTGCACACCGCCATGTCGGAATTTTTCCGTCGATTTCAATCCAACTCCGCCGTAAGCAATGCCGCTGCAATTGCTTTTTTGGGGATTAGCCTCACAACCCTTCACATGTATGGCGCAGTCGGCGGCAAAGTTGTGTTTGCAAAGCGTATGGGGTTTTGTTATAATTCTACGAAAAGAAAGCTAAGTGAGGTCAGTCATGAATATAGAACGATTCAGAAGCTACGGCAAGCGCGTCAGCGATAATTGCGGAAAGGTTATCTTGGGCAAGGAGGACGCCATTTTACTGATTCTCACCTCGTTCATCTGCGGCGGCAACATACTCCTTGAGGATTTGCCCGGTACAGGCAAGACCATGCTTCTTCGGGCGTTCGCCGCAAGCATAGGCGGCAGCTTCAAACGCATCCAGTTCACCCCCGATCTTTTGCCCTCCGACCTTACGGGAGTTAACTTTTTCAATCGCAAGACCAACGAGTTCGAGTTCAGAGCGGGACCTTTGTTTGCGAACATAGTGCTTGCGGACGAGATCAACCGAGCTACTCCGAGGACGCAGTCCAGCCTTTTGGAGGCAATGGAGGAGAAGCAGATTTCTGTGGACGGCGTGAGCTATGCCCTGAGTGAGCCCTATATGGTCATGGCGACGCAGAACCCCATTGAGACCTACGGCACCTTCCCGCTGCCCGAAGCGCAGCTTGACCGCTTCTTCATGCGCCTGAGCCTTGGGTATATGACACGGGAGCAGGAGGCGGAGGTCATCTCCCGTCCCTCCTCAAAGAGCATACTCTTGGAGCTGTCGCCCGTTGTCAGCGAGGAGGAAACCTACTATGTCCGCGCACATTATCACGAGGTTCATGTTTCAAAGCCGGTACAGGGCTACATCTTGGACATAGTCGAAAAGACCCGCCGTGACAAGTCCATTGCGATGGGTGTTTCCACAAGGGGCGGCATCGCGCTGTATCAGGCGTCACAGGCTTTGGCGGCGCTCAAAGGGCGCGATTTTGTCATACCCGAGGACGTCCTGTCGGTAGCTCCGCCCATACTCTGCCACCGTATCAACCCCATGGGCGGCCTAAAATCGGGCAACGCCTTGGCGCAGACGGAGAAGCTGCTTGCATCGATACCCGTTCCCTTGGAGAGAGTCTGATGTATCTCTTAGTCGTGGTATTGCTCCTGTTCCTTACTGCGGAGCTTATATCACGCGCCTGTCTCATTCGTAAGCTCAAATGGGACATCACGGCGTCAAGTGCGCTTGCCGAACCCGACGAGGAGGTGGAGTTCACCATAACCCTGTCGAACAGCTCGGCAAGGGTGCGCGGCTGCATACGCCAAAGCGTGTTCTTCCCGCTGGCATATACCGATAAGTGCGGCAAGGGTGTGCAGAGCTTCACGCTGAGCTATTCTGAGCGTGAACATATAGACGGCTATTCCTATGCTGAGAACCTATTCGTTTGGCCGCGCCGCTTTGTGCGCAGTAAGCACAGCTTGAAATACAAGTCGCGTGGCGTTAAGCCCTTCAAAGGTGCGTATATAGGTGAAAGCGACTTCTTGGGCTTGAAGGTCAAAACCGGTTTCTTCGCGCAGCCGATGGAAATAGTGGTTATGCCGCGTCGATTTGAGGGGCTGAAGCTTGAACGCTTGCTCGGCGGCTATCTTGGGGATTATTCGGTGAACCGCTTCATATTCGAAGACCCTATGCTTTCAGTAGGCTTTTCTCCCTACACCGGCAATGAGCCGCAAAAGAACGTGGCATGGCTCAAAAGCTCCGCAAGCGAGGAAATATTGGTCAAGCGCTTCGACCATACGCGGGAGCTTTGCTGCTCGGTGCTGATGAACGCCGACGTCTGTGAGGAGTGCGAGGGCGAAAGGCTGCTTGAAAAAACCCTCTCAATCACACGAAGCGTGGTCGAGCTGCTTTCCAACTCAAACACGCGTTTCGGCTTTGCCACCAACGCGGAGGTCATAGGCACAAGCTACCTCTGGCCTACGGGCGCCGACGGGCAGTCAAAGGATGGCGTCCTTTCCATACTTGAAGGCTTGGGAAGGGTCACCATGCGCCATGTTCAACCCTTTTCATCGCATATAGGGGCGGCCGTTCGCGCTTGCGAGCAGGGAAGAGCCTTTGTCATCATCACTCCGCGCATATCGGATAATTGGATGGAGGGCGTACATAGGCTTGGCATAGTCACGGGTGTGAAGCCCTTAGTGATAGAGGCCGCAGGCTTGGAGGAGACGACATGATTTACGCCGTGTTTCTCCGTATAATCTGCCTTTGCTGCACCTGTTATCTTACGGCGGGATTCGTCGCGTCCTTCTTCTTTGACGTCACAGACGTCATACCCTATATGCTGGGGCTTGTCGCGGCGGGAACGCTCACGATAATTGCCAAGCGTTATGGGGATTACAGGAAGGAGCGTATCGCTTCACTTACTCTGCTTATTCCACCCGTAATCGCCGCGGTAATGATGTGGGGAGACGTCCTGCGTGTGGTGGGTGCGCTCATGGTGCTCCTGCCCACAACGATTGTGTTGTTCGTTTGGGCGTGGCAGGACAACATGCTCCCAAGCTATGAACAGCATCGCAGGTTCAGTCTGCGTATAGCCGCGCTTCTTATAATGTTAGCCGTGCTTTCGGGCATAGGCGCGGGCGCGGAGCAATATGACATTGACGCCATACCCTATTTTGTCGCCGTCATCTTTTTGACCTGCTCGGTGATATTGCTGCGCTGCTTAAGGCACGATGAAAGCACGCTCACAAAGCCGCGCTTCGCCTTGACCAACAGCTTCATTGTGCTGGCGTTGACCGCGCTTGCGCTGCCATTCGGCTTTAAGGGGGTCAGAAGCGCCATCAGCGCGGGATTTCTGGCGATAGGGCTTTGGCTTAGGCCGTTGTTCTATCTTGAGAACCCGCCGGAGCCGGTGAATACATCAACGCCCGCACCAACATTCACGCCTGAACCGAGCTTTGAGCCTTTCGGTACATTCCAAAGTCCCACGCCCTCGCCCATGCCCGCCACCGACCCGCCCGTTTATATTGGTGAAGGAGTGGCTACACCGACTTGGTTTTTCGTACTAATAGCGTTGGCAGCTGTGGCGGCGCTCACCGTGATGATGCTGCTTATCGGCGCAAAGCACAAGAAAACGCAGAACGAGAACGAGGCGGAGCAGGCGAAGATAAAGCCGCAAAGGGGCGAAAAGCGGCGGCACGAGAGCAATGAATACACCGCCATGCCCGTCATGCTCGTGCGCGGGAGCTTTAGGCGGCTTATGACCTTCCTTGCAAGGGAGAGAATGCCTGTATCCATAGCCCTTACAAGCGCGGACGTAAAATCCTACGCTCTGCGTTTGGGCTGTGATGAGAGCGACATTAGCAGACTGCGTGAGCTGTACCTTAGGGCAAGATACTCAAAGAACGGAGTGTCGCTGCGTGAGGCCGCCCTGTCCGCCTCACTTGTGGCAAGCATCAAGAAACGAATAAGAAATACTATATCGGAACAAACCTGTGAACATGAATAGGATAAACCTATACCAATCGGAACTTGATCTCCTTTATGACCTGCTTCCGATCGCATAGGTAAGACCCCCTCTTTTCGGACGCCGCGGCAACCCTGCGGCGTCCTATTTTTATGTTGTGCCTACTATTTACCCGACAAAGCGCATAAGCTTTAGCATCACACACGGGGGTGGAGAAGGTGGGCGGAATGTATCGAAGACGTTGCGTGATGCTCGGCAACTATATTGTGGAAGCCAATTCGACCGTGAGGGGGGCTGCCGCAGAGTTCGGCGTCTCCAAGTCCACGGTACACAAGGATGTTACGACCAAGCTAAGACACATAGATCCCGCGCTTGCCGCAAGGGTGCGTCTGGTCTTGGAGCAGAACAAGGCGGAGCGTCATATACGCGGCGGTTTGGCCACGCACAACAAATATAAGGGCGCACAGCTCTAAAATGCGAAAAGCATATCAACAGCAAAGCCGTATGCAGCGCCGCTTGTCATACGGCTTGAACCGTTTGCCACAACCGCGCCCAAGCTGTCTTACAGCACCTCTTATAGCGGTCAATATGTGCGGGAAAGCTTCGGTGCGACGCCCGGACAGCTTTATTTTCCGCTGACACCCTTTACTTTGTGTTAATAATTGTGTAGAATCATATCTAAAGTGAGCGCGCCCATTTAGACTTGTTTCGTTTGTGCTTCAACAGGCGAAGGTATGCCGAACATGAGCGTGTGGCAAAAAGGATGAAACCATGCTGACAGACGAGCTTGCAAAGTCGATTACCGTATTCGACGTCGAGACCCCTAATTCAAGAAACGACAGGATATGCTCCATAGGCCTGACCTTCATTGAGGATGGTGAAGTGACGGGTTCGGAGTACTATTTGGTCAACCCCGAATGCGGTTTTGATGAGTTCAACATTGGCATACACGGGATATATCCCGAGGATGTCAAAGGCGCGCCGACCTTTCCGGAGTTGTGGGAAAGTATTCGAGACCATTTTTACGGCAGTCTGCTTGCGGCGCATAACGCCGGCTTTGATGTGAGCGTGCTGAAAAAGTGCTTTGCTGCCTACGGCATGGAGGAAAGCCCCATGTATTACGTCTGCACGGTGACTATGGCAAGAAGCTCGCGCTACGCTTTCTCAAACTGTAAGCTTCCCACCATATGCAATGCCTTCGACATAGAGCTTGACCACCACAACGCCGCAAGCGACAGTGACGCCTGCGCGTACATACTCTGTCGTTTCCTGCGTGACGGGATGGATTTGGATGAGTTCATGCGTTCCTCCGACGCCTTGGGCGCGGGAAGCAAACACCACAAGAGCGGCGGGGCTTCGTCCACGACCCTTGCGCTTAGGCACTTGCAAAGCTTTGTTTCACAGATATCCCGCGACGGAATACTGTCTAACTCGGAGGCCTATGCGCTCTCGGAATGGATGCGTGATAACTCAAGGCTTCGCGGCAATTATCCCTTTGACGCCGTATTCACGATACTCAATGACGCGATGGCGGATGGGGTGCTTGACCTTGCCGAACTTGAGCATATGCAGGGAATCTTTTCACGGCTCTCCGACCCCGTGACTGAGTTTGCCGACGACTGTTCCGATGAGGAGGTGGCGGGTAAGACCTTCTGTCTGACGGGTGAGTTCAGCTGCGGCAGGAAGGACGAGGTTGAAAGGCTTATCGAGCGCTGCGGCGGCACTGTTCAAAAGAACCTTACAAGGGCGGCCGACGTCCTGCTTGTGTGCGGCAGGGGCAGCCCCGAATGGGGTCAAGGCAATTACGGCTCCAAGCTCAAAAAAGCGTTGGAGCGCAAGGAGAAGGGTGAGCCAATCAGGATATGGCGCGAGGCTGACTTTTTGCGGCTTGTAAGACAGTAGCGCTGTCTGCTCACAATGGCGTCAAACATGAATGCCGACAAGCCCATAGTGGTGGGATCGGTGAAATAGCCTCTCCTTCACTTGTATTCATTGATTCCGTGTTTTCACGCCAACCCAATAATGGTTGGCATCGACCAAAGATATGTAGGTATGACATGCGTTTTTTGTCCAAGGACAGTATAAAGAGCAGCCTTCTGATGCTGCTTGTGACCTTCTTTTGGGGGAGCGCGGTAGTCGCGCAGGATGAGGGTATGCGGTACATGGGCCCGCTTTCGTTCACAGCGGTGCGTTGCCTCTTGGCCGCGGCGGTGCTGTTCGCGCTGTATTTCGCGGGCAAAGGGGTGAGACGCCTAAGGAAGCTTCCGCCTGTTCCCCGTGATGAGGACAGAGCGAAGGTCAAGGCCTCCATCGTTGGCGGCTGCATATGCGGCTCTTTCTTGGTGGTGGGATTGCTGCTGCAACAGTATGGTCTGCTGTACACAACCGTGGGCAAATCCGCGTTCATCGCGACGCTCTATGTGGTGTTCATACCCTTGGTAGAGCTGCTGTTTGGGCACAGACCCAAGCTGAGGCTATGGCTGTCCGTGGCGTTATCGGTGCTCGGTCTGTATTTTATGTGCATGACGGGGAGCTTCAGCTTTGGCGCGGGCGACTTGTTGACCTTGGGTTCCGCGTTCATCATAGGTCTGTACATCATAGGGCTTGACCGATATGTCCAAAGGGTGGACGCGTTCCTGTTCACGGCGTTTCAGCAGTTGGTTTGCGGCACAGTTTCGCTTATCGCCATGTTCCTTTTCGAGGGAACGACTTGGAACGCCATAATGAACTCGTGGCTGCCCATACTCTATGCGGGCGTGGTTTCGGGCGTGTTCGCATATGCGTTGGAGGTCTACGCGCAGCGCGGGCTGTCACCCGTTCTTGCCGCTATTTTCTTCACTACCGAGGCTATATTCGCCGCATTAGCGTCCTATGTGGTTCAAGGCGAGCTGTTCACCCCAAGGGAGGCCATTGGCGCGTTGTTGGTGTTCGCCGCCGTGGTCGCGGCGCGTCTGCCCGAATGGAAAAGGAAGCCCAAGACAGAACAGCAAAAGTGATGTTTAACAACAAAGCAAGGGGCTGCGGCAATACTGCCGCAGCCCTTCCATATATGTGTTTAGTTGAGGCTCGTGCGTCGCTGCTCCAACTTGAGCAGGGTTTCATTAAGCGTCTTTAGTTTGTTGCGCTCCTCCTCGACCACGGCGGCGGGGGCTTTCGCAACAAAGCGTTCGTTGGAGAGCTTGCCGTCGGCTCGGGCGATCTCACCCTTGACGCGCTCAATTTCCTTCTCGACACGCTGCTTTTCCTTTTCGATATCGACAAGCGAGGACAGTGGAATGAACGCCTCCATGCCCGTGCAGGCTATATGCATGTCGCTCTTGGCGTTATCGCCGCGCTCGGAGGCTATGCTCACCTTGTCAGCGCCCGCAAGCTTCATGATGTATCCCTCAGCGTCCTTATAGCGTTCGGGTTCGTCACATAGCACATTCACGCTTATGCGCTGAGCGGGCGGCACCTTCATGTCGGCGCGCAGGTTGCGGATGGAGCGTACAAGCTCCATTATCCTCTCCATATCGGCAACGGCGTTCTCATCGCCCAAGCCCGTGGGAGTTGGCCAGTCGGACACCATTATCGACTTATCCGCTATCGGCAGACGCGAGTACAGCTCCTCTGTAATAAACGGCATGAAGGGATGCAGCAGCTTCATAGAGTCTCCAAGCACTCTAATCAGCACCGCCGAGACCGCGGTCTTGCGCTTCTCGTCATTGCCGTACAGCGCGGACTTGGCTATCTCTATGTACCAATCGCAGAACTCGCTCCAGATAAAGTCGCTTGTCTTTTCGGCGGCAAGATTCAGCTCAAAGGCGTCAAGATTGGCTGTGACCTCGCCTATTGTGCGGTCAAGCCTGCCTAATATCCACTTATCCGCAAGGTCAAGGTCGTTGGGGTCAATCCTTACAGAGGCGTCATCCTCAAGGTTCATCAGGAGGAAACGCGCCGCGTTGTATATCTTGTTGCAGAAGTTGCGGGCGGCTTCCACCTTTTCGTAGTAGAAACGCATATCGTTGCCCGCCGCGTTGCCTGTGATAAGCGAGAAACGCAAGGGGTCCGCGCCATAGTCGGAGATTATCTCCAGGGGGTCTATGCCGTTGCCCAAGGACTTGGACATCTTGCGCCCCTGCGAGTCCCTCACAAGCCCATGCACATACACCGTGTCGAAGGGCTTTTGCCCCATGACCTCATAGCCGAACACTATCATGCGGGCAATCCAGAAGAAGATTATGTCATAGCCCGTGTTGAGGGTATTGGTGGGGTAGAAGTACTTGAGTTCGGGGGTATCGTCGGGGTAGCCGAGTGTGGAGAACGGCCACATGCCGGAACTGAACCAGGTGTCAAGAACATCCTCATCCTGCCTGAGCTTTGCGCCGCAGCAGGGACAGTTCACCGGGTCATGCTCCTCTACGAAGGTCGCTCCGCAGGCGTCGCAGTAATATGCGGGAATGCGATGCCCCCACCAAAGCTGGCGCGAGATGCACCAGTCGCGGATGTTGTCCATCCAGTTGAAATACACCTTGGAAAAACGTTCTGGCACGAATTTGATTTCGCCGCTTTTGACCGCCTCAATCGCGGGGACTGCAAGCGGTTTCATATCCACAAACCATTGCTTTGAGACTATCGTTTCAATGGTGGTATGGCAGCGATAGCAGGTGCCGACGTTGTGGGTATAAGGCTCAACCTTGACAAGATTGCCGGAGATCTTGAGGTCCTCCTCGACCTTCTTACGGCATTCCATGCGATCCAAGCCGACATAGCGCCCGCCGTTCTCGTTGATATGCCCGTCGTCGGTGAACACGCGAATCACGGGCAGGTTACAGCGCCTGCCTACCTCAAAGTCGTTCGGGTCGTGACCCGGAGTAATCTTCACCGCGCCCGTGCCGAACTCCATCTCGCAGTACTCGTCCGCAACTATCGGAATTTCCCTGTCCATCAACGGCAGAATGACGGTCTTACCGATAACGTCCTTGTAGCGTTCGTCGTTCGGGTTGACGGCAATGCCCGTATCACCGAGCATGGTTTCAGGTCGGGTTGTCGCGACGGTTATGGAGAAGCTATTGTCGGGAGCATCATAGCGTATATGCCACAGGTGGCTGTCTTGGCTCTCGTACTCGACCTCGGCGTCGGACAACGCGGTCTTGCAGCAGGGACACCAATTGATTATGCGGTCTCCGCGATAAATAAGCCCCTTATCATAGAGCCTTTTGAACACCTTGGTGACCGCCCTTGAGCAGCCCTCGTCCATGGTGAAGCGCTCGCGTTCCCAGTCGCAGGACGAGCCCAAGGTGCGAAGCTGCTTTACTATGGTCGTGCCATACTGCTCGCGCCATGCCCAAGCGCGCTTTAGAAACTCCTCACGGCCTATATCAAGCTTGGTCAGGCCTTCCTTGGCCATCTGCTCGACTATCTTGACCTCGGTCGCTATGGAAGCGTGGTCGGTGCCGGGCAGCCAAAGCGCCTCGTAGCCGCTCATGCGCTTGTAGCGGATAAGCACGTCCTGAATGGTCTCGTCCAAGGCGTGACCCATGTGCAGCTTGCCCGTGATGTTGGGCGGGGGAATCACGATGGTGTAGGGCTTCTTGTCGGGATTGGGCTCGGCATGGAAAAGTCCGGCGCTCTCCCAACGCTCATACCACTTGTTCTCGACCTCGGAATGGTCGTACTGTTTGGGTATTTCAGCCTTCATATTATAGATACCTCCAAAATATAGATAGTCCGCTCTCGACCCAAAGGACGAAGCGGACGTTCGCGGTACCACCTTTGTTAAACGACGCTCATATAATGAACAGCGTTTCACTTGACGCCTTAACGCGGCACACGCGCATGGCTACTGTGATTTCACCACGCGGACTCCAAAGCGACTTCCGCACCGACAATCCGTGTCAACCTTTCAGCCAAAGGGTCGATTCTCTTATACGGCGCCATAATGCGTACTGCTCTTCTTCATCGTCAATACAGCATATTCTAAATCCGCCGCAGCAAATTGTCAAGGACAGATAGGATATATTTTGTAAAGTCGAGGAGTTTATAAAACGGTTTTAGGCGCTGCGGCAATGGATTTATAACCGCTCTCAAGCTCATTCACTATTCGTCCATCAACTCTTGCTGTCATCCTGGCCGTAGGCGAAGGATTTTGGTGAAAACTTAGCAGACAAGAGACGCTCACGGCGGGGAACTATCTTCCTTTCGCACAACTTATCCCACGGGGGAGCGATACTAACACCGCAAGCTTGCTCCAAGATCCTTCGGAGCATTGCTCCTCAGGATGACAGCGGGGGGTTGCCGTCTGTACATTGCCCAATGATGTGATTGCATCGCTGTCCTGCCACATTTGTCATCCTGAGCCATAGGCGAAGGATCTTGCTAAAAACATATAAGTCAAGGAGCGCTCACGGCGAAACACCCGTCCTCGTTCCCCTTGTCCCACGGTGGAGCGGTACTAACATTGGCAAGTCTGCTTCAAGATCCTTCGCCTATGGCTCAGGATGACAGCGGGGGGGATTC